>SAMEA3663083__coassemble_377_pt1 | contig 27146 bp, 4 predicted proteins | sample SAMEA3663083__metabat2_high_PE_004 | metagenome-assembled genome bin SAMEA3663083 (sample SAMEA3663083) | pig gut metagenome | biome: pig gut; feature: pig-associated habitat; material: faeces | place: France | collected 2012 | reverse complement strand
GTGGTGAAACATTTGGCTCCTTTTAACTTCTAAAGTTGAGCACATGCGAAACTTAAAATATATATATATGAATACAAACTTTTGGTTATGATGATGACAACAGACACAATAAAAACCTTTTTCAGAGCCTTCGTGCTTTTCATGATGTCACTGACAGTGCAGACCGCCTTGGGCGCGTTTGTCAAGCCAGAAACTCTCCCCACAGACTCGTGGGCTCAACATCAGGCCACCGGCTTCGCAAGCGGCTCTGGCACGCAAGCCGACCCGTGGGTGATTCAATCTGCCGAACAGCTGGCTTACTTTGCCCATATGGTGACGAACAACCAGTCCATCAACGGCGTCGCATGCAGAACTGCGTACTACAGCCTTCAGCAAGACATCGACCTCAAGAAATATATCTGGGTGCCGATAGGCAACCTTTCTACAGGAGATGGAAAAAACTTCAAGGGAAACTTTGAAGGCAATGGTCATGTCATCAAGAACATGATGCTCCAGTGGGAGGTAACCAACTCCACACAAGCGATAGGTCTGTTCTCTACGATACTGAATGGAGCGGTGGTGCAGAACTTAGTCCTCGACAATGCCTATATATATAATAAGGTGACAACAAACACCAATCCGACAGCTGACCGCCTTGTTGCGCCTTTCGCAGGTGCCGTGCAAACAAATACCAAGATTCAGAATATCATAGTAAAGAACACGAAGGTTGAGGTGACTGAAGCATATAACCAGAACAACAGATGGATGCTGTTCGGCGGCTTTATAGCCAAGGCCCTGAACAAATCCAACACCTACAACCTCACCAACATATACGTAGATGTTGACATCGACATAACCAAGCTGACCGTAAACAAAACATCCGCAGTCTATGCATCGCTGTTCGTCCCAGAGTTTAATGGCAACATTAAGACCGCTCCGAGGAATATCTACCTTGACGGAGACATCAAGGCGAGTGCCAACCTTACGCTTGTCGGACCTGTCTTTGGCACTAACCTGCCCAGCTCTTCGACCTACAAAGACACATGGCAGCTTAACAGTTCAAACACTTTCCAATATACTGAAGACGGTGGTAAGACATGGACAAACCTCACGACCAAGGATGCCGGAGGAAAGTCTGTGACTGCTTTTGACCAGGCGAGCTTCAATTCGTATGTAGAAGAAAATGATTTGTGTACATGGGAGAGTACTAATGGAGACTTGACTCTCAAGCAGATTCCTTTCCCGACATTCACCAAGACAAGTAACATCACGACAGACGGAACAAACAGGTCATATAACTGCGAGGTCTCTCTCGCTGAGGGAACGGACGACTACCACTATAAGTGGACAGTGGATGGCGTAGTGCAATCATCCACCGGCAGCACCTGCAGCGTAGAAGCCAAAGACAAGGCTCTTGAATGTAAGGTGGAGATTACAAACGATTCCGGCTATAGTTACACCATCAACTTCACCATCGACCCGCTGTATTATTCCATCGACCTCTATGCCGATGAGTTTGGCGGCGGCGACGGAACGGCAAGCAGTCCATATATTATCAATAACGACATGCAGCTCGCAAAGCTGGCGCGCGATGTGAACAACGGCAACAAATATTCCGGAACATACTTCAAGCTCGGTGCAGACATCACGCTCGACAAGGCATTGTGGATGCCTATCGGTCAGTGGGACAACTATGATAATAGGTTCGGTGGCAAGTTCGACGGCAAAGGAAATACAATCAGCAATATGCACATTTTGTGGGAGCCGAAAGTCTCAAAGTGGGTATATTGGGGACTCTTCTCATACCTAAAAGGAACGAGCGACAAAGTTGCCGACTATGCCGTCATCACAAACTTTATTGTCGATAACGCTAAGTTTGAGCTTAAACCAGGCTTTGCCACATCGGGCAGTGGCGTAAACATAGGCGTAGTGTGCGCTGAGCTGGCTCCGTATTCAGAGGTCAGCAATATCATCGTGCGCAATACTGCGATTACTGATGATGACCAGACGTACACATTATCAGCAAGTGTGCGTATTGGTGGGGTAGTGGGTAATCTGGAAAATGCTAACAACTGCCAGATGAGATTGTACAATCTCTCATCAGATGCCGCTATAAAGGTGTTTAAGAATGCCAATACTTCGAATAAGGAAATAAGTATTGGCGGTTTCATAGGTCAAATGAATTACACGCCTAATTACAACGAGCCGCACATTGCTCCTATAAACATCTATGCTCACGGCGCAGCCATTGACACAGACCCCAAGACGAACACTAACTTCAAGTTCGGTCCTGTGGTCGGAAAATTGAATAACGCCAACGCTACCATCAATGAAGAGAAATGCTATTACCTTGCTTCTCCGGCGAATGCCACAAACACTAACGGCACTCAGCTCGTAATTGCTGATGCATATAAATTCCAGGCTTACGCCAATGAATATCTCATCGAAAAGAATCTGGATGACCGGGAGATGTGGTCGTACAATTATGATGAGGGACAGACAAAGATAACCTTCTCGTTCGGAAGCATCACTCTGACAGGAGAAAAAGAAAGACTGTTTGAGATCACTGCAGACCAAGAAGGGACTTACACATGGTACATCTCTTCCGACAATGAGACATGGGAAGAGATTAAGAATGGTGAAACCTCAGTGACGGACAAGACAGTCTCCGTACCATACAAGGACTATATGCAATATGTGTATGCATCAAACGGCTCATCAAGGTCTAAGGCAATAAAAGTCCCCGCGCTGCGCATCACCGATGTATCATTGAAATATGACAAAGCTAAAAAAACATATACGGTGAACGTAGCCAATAGCCTATGGGAGGAGGACAATACAAATCTTGAAATAACATACACATGGTATAATAACGATACCAAGATAGAAGACGCAAATTCCAATTCATACACATACAATGGCTCAGACAGCAATCCTAAGATTACGTGTAATATCATAATTAAATATAATAATGAAGAGATAGCCAACGAATGGGTTGGTGGAGAAAGAGTCATATACCTCTGTCCCGCATATACGACAACGACTACTACTCAAGATAAAAAAACAGTAACATTATATATTCCGGCTGAAACGACTGTCAATGGTGTCACATATAAAGGAAGTGACAATAATGATGGTCTTACAGCAGATAAACCTAAGTTCACATGGCAGGGAGCGTATGCCGCTCTGAATAAGAAAGGCTCATGGACAGAAAACAAGATTGTGCTTATAGGAACGAGTGACAATAACGCCACTTTCAAGTCAACAAGCAATGCTGCTACAGAAACTTATAAAGAAGTCAATCTCAAAGGCTTCGCCATAACTGCCAATCTGTCTGGAGATGACTATTCTGGCAATTATGAAGATTGGATAAAAAAAGTAGAAAATTCCAATCTCAACCGCAATACCACAATCACTGGTAAGTACGGCTCAACGGACTATCAGGGTGTCATAGAGATGAAAGATGGCAACGGCGGAGGTCTCGGCATCTTCGGCGACACACGTTTCGAGAACATTACTTTCAAGCATAAGGATGGCGACTACGACGTCTTATACTGCCAGTACAACAGCCTTGAGATGGGTGATAGCGTTATTATGCAAGGGTATGGAAACAGCCCAGGCTATGGCACGCTTGATGGCGCTAATACCATGTCGTTCCAGGTCTTCGGTGGCATAAACAATGACAACCGCTTCTCTCCTCTCAATACCGAAGCATTGATAACAGCCATGGAAGAAGCCATGCCTCACGGCAAGGAAGGCTTCACCATGACCTTCAAGTCTGGACACTATTCCACTATCTGTGCCGGAGGTCGTCAGACCAAGGAAAAGCTCAATGGTGTTATGGGCACTGCCAATATGCCGGTCAAGTGTACCATCACGATGGATATTGACAGAGAGTGGAATGACAAACATAAAAGTTTGAACACACAAGGGCAGTATGCCCACTACGACGCAGGCATCATCATGGCAGGCAACCATGAGGGAGCCATGTTCGGAGATGTGGATATCATCATCAAGCGTGGCAAGGTAGGACGTTTGGTAAACGGAACTCTGGGTGCTTACCGTGAGACTAATACTACAATAAACGCTCCATACAACACCTATATGGGTCGCGCAAGTATCACGCTCGACCCGATGAAGGATGAGAACGGCAGTCCGAAACATTCTGACATAGTAGTGACTGAGCTTTATGGCGGTAGTTGCGGACGAGGCTTTACTAATGCCAATGAAATTAAGAATCCTTTCTATGGTCATGCAAAGGTTACCATCAACGGCGGTACATTCAAGTATCTCGGCAGCAACGATGGCGGCAACCTTCAGAAAGGCATCTTCGGTGCGGGTGCCGGAGGTATGAACGGCATCGGCGACGGACAGACCCCCGATGAGAGAATTGGTTATTGGGACGGCAAAGTCATGAAGTTTGGTACGTATGAGACTGCTAAGACAAATCTCCTGAAATATAATTGTTATAATGCTGACACACATACATATACAGAGATAAGTCCGCTTGACACCAAGACGGAGATGATTATCAATGGCGGAGAGTTCGGCACGGATGCCGCTCCTATCGACGGCGTATATGCCGGCGGCAGTGGATATATGGCTCCCGGACTGTGGACAAATGCACCGAAAGCTATACCTTCACGGCATGGCGGAAACATATATGGCACGAAGGGACAGACTGTCGTCTCGCTCACTATCAACGGCGGCACGTTCTACTGCACGGAAGGTGTCTTCGCCGGAGGACGCGGAACGGACTATTATTATAAGTATGATGGAAAACATTACGGAGCATCTGATGCCAGCGTCTATGACAAACTCGGACAAATCTACGGCAACGTAGAGATGAACATCATCGGCGGAGAGTTCCACTGCCCAGTCTTCGGCGGCGGATATGGCGTGGCTGATGTACAGCTGAGTGCAGAGACATTCAACACCCTCTCCGACATGGCACTCATCACAGGCAAGTCTGTCGTGAACATCAAGGGCGGCACGTTCTATGGCAATGTCTATGGAGGCGGCGACATGGCACGCATCGACAACGGAGACGACGATGCCACTGTGCTCAACATCTCTGAAGCAGCCGACATACGAGGCTCTGTATTTGCCGGGGGCAACGGCAAAGAGAAGAATACCGGCGATGCTTATGATGCTAATAAGACCAAGAGCCCGGAACTCGTGGGCAAGGTGACGGGCAACACCAATGTCAGGTTCAACGGCTCGCCGCTCTTGGCTCCTTCCATCTATGGCAACATCTACGGCGGCGGCAACCTCGCTGTGGTTGACGGCAATGCCAATGTCAGCCTCTTCGCTTGTAACTTCGCCGGAGAAATCTACGGCGGAGGCAAAGGTCTGCTCAGCGGAGCTGCCGTTCTCAACTCTGCCGATGTCTCAGACAACACATCTGTCCTCCTCGCGCAAGACCTCGGCGGACAGGAGGAAGGCGAGGACGGAAAACTCGAAGACCAGTTCTCTATCAACGTCATCTGGGACAAACTGTGGGACGGCACAGCCTTCAAGACATGGAGCAGCAACAAGACTGATTTCTATTATGATGGTAAGTTCATCAACTCGCATAATATCTATGGCGGAGGAAAGGATGCCTGCATCGTAGGTTCATATACAGACGGCTCTTTGAACGACGGCACTGGCACTGCGACCGTCGAAGTACTGAAAGGCATGACACCGTTCGAACTCCTCAAGACCGACGAATGGAAACAGTCATACACTGACAACAAGCATCCTCACTTCTATGTCTTCGGAGGCGGCTTCGGCAAGAACACCAAGGTGGGCAACACTGTCGTGACCGTCGATGTGGAAGGTGAATACGGCATATACAATACTGAGATAGACAATCCAGATGAACAGCTCTCTAAACCAGAACTTCTCTCTCGTTCAAGAAAAGTATCAAAGGCAGATAATGGTTTCGCATTGTATGATGACGGCACTCAGACAGGACAGGTGTTCGACAACAGCAAGGGCATTCCTAACTTCACCGTGCTCGGTGTGCTCGGCGGCGGCTATGCTGGTACTGTGGCAGGGAACACAAAGGTGGAGGTTGACGGAAAGACTTTCCTCCACCGTGTCTATGGCGGCGGCTTCGGCGACCCTGACGCTTCGTCGGCTGATGACAAGACAGGTCAGGTGGGCGGCAATACGGAAGTGTATGTCAAAGGCGCAAATATCTATGGTGATGTATTTGGAGGCGGCGCCGGCGTGGCATCAAGCAAAACAGCCGATTTCGCGGATGTGGCCCGCGTCATCGGCACGACAATGGTTGAGGTGAGTGACGATGCCCGCATCTACGGCAACGTCTATGGCGGCGGCGACATAGCTAATGTCGGCGAGACAGCAGCAAACCCTGACTACACATCTGTGCCTTCAAGTGTCACAACGCTCAGCCAGACCGACGGCTCCTTCATCAAGCATGAGGCTTCCAACTTTAAGGCTTACGTCAATATCCTCGGCGGCGACATCTTTGGCGAGGTGTATGCCGGTGGCAAAGGACTGACGAAAGACAAGGCAGTTCGCTACTCTTCTCTCGGAAGAATAAACGGCAATACTCTCCTCCATATTGACAACACGGAGAGCGGCTTAGCCACAATAGCCCTTGATGAGAACGATAATAACATCCCGCACATCTGGAACAGAATCTACGGTGGCTGTGCCTACGGTACGGTTGACGGCAACACTCTCGTACACGTTGAGGGCGGAATGCTCGGCAACAATATCTACGGCGGCGGCTACGGCTATCTGCCTCTTGCTGACGACGGCTTGGCATACTCCGAATATCTCCAGGTGCTTGGCAATAGAGACACAGGCAAGAAGGCAACTTACGCCAACGTGCTCGGCAATACTAAGGTCCAAATTGACGGAGGCTCATGGATATGGAACAGAAGTGCCGACACTGACGGCAACATCTCCGTATGGGTTGATGCCAACAGGCAGATCGTTAGTGATGAGACTGAGGTGAAAGCCCTCGTTGCTGAGATTAAGGCTGCATCGGCTAAGGGCGTGGCTGAACTTAAGACCCTTCTCGACGGCAAGGGCATAAACATCAATTCTGACTTCTTTGATTTGAGCAACAAAATTTTTGTCAAGAATCACAATATCTTCGGCGGTGGCAATCAGGCGTGTCTTGTAGGAAAATACACAGATTCAGAATCCTCTGACCCGACAATAACTCCGCAGGCTAATACAGGAAAGGCTGTTGTCGAGATTAACCACTCTCCGCTGACAGCTATTACTACCTACGACAATGGCGACGTACAGACATTCAACATCCTTGACCCGACGACGCTTGCCAGCGTATGCTGGTATCTGAGCATCAACGAAACGGAGCATCCGCAGTTCTCTGTCTTCGGTGCAGGCTTCGGCGTGAACACCAAGGTAGGCTCAACGGAAGTGCTGGCACAGCCAGGATCTTTCCTTAATAGTGACGGCACTGAGCTTACAGTGGATGAAAAGACCATACGCTATCGCAATCAGGTGGCAGACATGACAGAATACAGAAACCTCAACGATGCCATCTACAACGACTACAACGACCCGAAGAAGGTAAGCACTGAGGACAAGATTCTCTACTATGGTAGTGCCGACGGCACGGGTAACGACCCGAAGACTTTCCTGCGCTACCGTTCAAGCCGCATGGCATGGGCCTACGGACTCTCCGGCTTTACTTTCAAGAATATTCATGGCGGCGGCTATTCCGGCTATGTATGCGGCGACACGAAGGTCGTGGCTGACAACCAGCTCGCCTGCCGCAACATCTTCGGCGGCGGTCTCGGAGCCAAGCCTTATTCCACAACCAACACTTATGCAGATGAAAGTACTGCCTATGACTTTGGCAGCGTAAGCAATACTTGTGTTTTCATCAAGTCTGCCATTGTCTCTCAGGATGTCTTCGGAGGAGGTGCGGGCATAGCATCAGTGCAGAATGGTGAAACATACACTGACTTCCCGCACATGGCACGTGTGAAGAAAGGTACTCAGGTGCATGTATATGGAGAAACTATTACAGTCAATGACAGGCAGATGGACCGCACAATTATCTTCGGAAGTGTCTTCGGAGGTGGTGATGCCGCCAATGTGGGAACAGACGTAAGTTCAACTGCCATTCTTTCTGATACAGGAACTAATGATTATGCTTCTGAATTGAATATCCGTGGTGGAGCCATTTTCTCATACATCTTCGCAGGAGGCAAGGGACGTCTCAATTCTGAATGTGCTGACTACAAAAAACTCGGTGGTATCTATGGTAACACTCACGTCATTGTCGATTATCCGCATGCAGATATGTCTTATCCGTATGAAGGTAAAGACCCTGCAGACGATAAGTATATGAAAGCCACTTCTGGCATTACCAATCCAAATGCCAGACCTCACATCTTCAACCGTATCTACGGAGGATGTCAGAACGGCACGGTATATGGCAATACTCTTGTCGATGTTGAGAACGGCAATATTGGCTACAACATCTTTGGAGGAGGATGGGGCAACATCCTTGACGACGAAGATATGACTGATGCAAAGCGCATCACTTCTGCCGATGTAACGGGCAACGCCAATGTCTTTATCAACGGTGGTAATGCCCTCCTTACTTCCTACTGGCTGCCTGATGCACGCAATTGGGAGCCAGCTTCCATCATGGGCAAGAAGATTTACTCTCCTCAGTATGACCCTGAGATAAGGAAGTTCAAAATCAATCACAATATATATGGCGGAGGAAACCTTGCGTGTGTCATAGGTGGCAACACTTATGTCACCATGACCAACGGCATTCTTAATGACAGTACTCGCGTGATTGGCAATGACAACACGCCTTTCTTCAGCACCAATGAATGGATGGAGGTTTATAATAAGGTGGGTTCTCCTCACTTCGCAGTGTTTGGCGGTGGATATGGTGACAATACTAATGTTGCCAAAGATACCCATATCAATGTCAATATGGAGAAATATAAAGATATGGAGAACAAGCCTAATATTACAGAAGGTGAGGAATACAAACACTTTGTCAGCGGTTACTCTGTGATGGACGTTGTCGGTGGTGGTTACTCAGGAAAAGTGACAGGTGACTCCCACGTAAATGTGAGCGGACTTTTCTGTCGCCGCATATTCGGTGGCGGATTCTATAATGCCGTCAATAATACTAACGTCAATATTGACATGGTGGACTGCCACGATATTTTCGGTGGCGGACTTATGGGAGATATACTTAACTCCACCAATATAAATATAGGAAAAGAAGGCTCAGGAACAAATAATCACAAGGATATCTATGTCCATGGCAGCATTTATGGTGCAAACGATGTGTCCGGATATGTGAACATCGGTTTGGATGAAGACGGTGAGTTTAAAGACCTTGGTGGTTCAGGAACCAATATTAAAATATATGGTGGACACATAGACGGAAATGTCTATGGTGCCGGCAATGGTGACTATCTATACGCTCTCGACCGTAAAGGCAATGAGAAGGTGACGGTAAACGAACACTATCTCCTTAATCCTGATGACCCTTCATCTGAGCAGTTTGACCTTGTATATACAGTGCCTATGCGTGAGACAATGCCTTCATACAAGTCTGCCAGCGATGCTGCCAAGATTGTGAACATCAATTCCTGGCGACCGCTCACCAATAAGGTGAACATCCAAATTGCAGGAAACAGCATAAGCGACACTGTCTCAATAAAAGGCGATGTCTATGGAGGCGGCAACTCCGCCACCGTGCTTAAGGTAAATCCTTCGTCTGGTTCTGGAACAGACATGGTTGGTTCTGTCAGCCTTAATATAGGTAGCCATGTGAAAATCGGCAGGGTATTCATGGGATGCAACGGTGATGCTCTCTTTACGGCAAGTGAGGACAATGCCTTTATGACCAATTTCCGCAAGCTCAATGGCGATCTCACTAAAGCTAATGGAGACCTTGACCTCGGAAAAACTATTGACTGGCTTACCGACCCTTCCAACAAAGGTATCAGCACGCTCTATCTGCCAACAAAGAATGATGAGAGACCTCTTGTATATCCTCATCTCCTTGACCTGTACTTCCAGCCAGTGGAGATGGATATTCAGGGCGAACTCCTCTGGAATGGAACAGTGGACGGCACAGGACTTGAAGACTGTATCATAGGATCATTCTTCTGCGGAGGAAACCGTGGAAACATGAACGTCTATCCGAAGACTGACGGCGAGAAGAAAGGCAATGTCTTTGAATACTCTTTCCCAAATGGTCTTACCATCACCGACAAGATAGTGGGCGGATGCAACAACGCAAACTACATCTGGAAGAGCGGTGAGAACAAAATCTATCACGAAGGCGGCTACCTCCTTGGTCTTGCCAAGTCGGTTTATCCGTTCATCAAGCTGAATGTAAACTGCAAGTTCTCCCCAACCGTAGTTGATGGTGCTTATGTTGGCGGCAATGTCTATGGCGGCTGCTATGAGACTGGCACTATACGCGGTGACATCACCATCAACCTCCAAAGCGATATGCTTGCAGACATAAATAAGGCTCTGCTCGACAAGTCCAACGAGCTCATCTCGTCCAACCCGAAGTTCTCCGCTCTCAATGTCTATGGTGCTGGCTACGGCATGGAGAGCTATGTCTATGGCAACCCGAATGTCAGGGTTGCGCATGGATTGTCTTGTTCTGAGCCTGTTATCTCTGAAACTTTCGGACCTTCTGGCACATCTGCCAACTTCATCTACGGAGGAGGACAGCAGGGTAATGTCATCGGCGTGACCAACGTGGAGGTCTTCAACGGACATATCTACAAGTCTGTGACGGGTGGCTCATACTCTGGCTATGTCTGGGGTTCCTCTCAGGTCAAGGTCGGCTATCCTAAATACTATGAGGTCTTGTTCGGCAAGACTGGCAGGTATATTCTCAACCGTACTGACCAAGCCAACAAGGATATCAAAGACGAAACGACTGGATCTCCTGCAATCAAGGATTCTGTCTATCTCGTCACTGGCGACATGGTCTCAGAGGGTGTCTATAACGATATCGTTGCTATAGATAATGGTACGCGCATAGATATCTCTGACAAGTCTGCTTATTTCAAGCCAATAGAAGCGGAAACGCCTTCTGTTGGATGGAACAATGTTCACATCAAGATTGGCGAGGCTGTCTATGGCGGTGGCTACTCCCTTGCGCATGGCGCATCGGTTATGGCTAACAATACCACTGTATTGAAGTTTACGGACAAGTACAACCTCGATGCAGCTTTCACCACCAACGATGATCATAAGGCTGAACTGGCTTCACTGCCAGGAGGCTCGACCAAGAACTTCGGCGGAAACACAACTGTCCTTGTCGCTGACCGTGTGGTTATGCCTGGGGATGCTGATACGAATAACAATGTTGACTGTGACCACATCACCATCTCCCACCAGGAGATGAAGCAGGTGACGGACATTAAGTCTGGCACTGACCTCCAAGGCTACTACTATAAGGATAAGGATGGCAACTACCGCTATATCTATATGGCTGGAAAATACTATTATGTATTGGGAGACGAAAGAACGGTTGACGCAAGCAAACTGCCTACTGACATAAACACAGAAGACCATAATATATATGAGTATGACAACGAGGGCGGCATCTTCGGCGACGGTCACCTCTCCTACGCACAGGGCTTCCGCTCTGCGGACCTTACAGGTTACGGCTTCGCCAGCTCCTCTGTTGACGTTCCGAAGATTCTGAACACCTTCCAGCGTATGGACATTCTGCGCCTCACCGACAACTGCTTCACGCTCCTCGGTGCGCGCGACTATGCCACTAACTCCACCGACAAGACTCCTTATTCCGTGTCACGTGTGGGCGAGATACAGATGTTCGCCAAAAATGTGGCTTTTAATGATGGCAAACTGTATTCTGGCGCGACCAGTCCTATTACCACCAAGCGTGCCCGCAACTACATGGGCTTTGCCAATAATATCCGCTATGTCGGTGCTATCAACTCTAATGTAGCTTTCACTGATTTAATGTATGACAATGACGGAGTAAAGCAAACAATATCTTATAAAGATAATAAGCAAGCATTCATTGACGGATACTTCGGTACTGGTGAAGGCAAAGGCAAAGAAACAAAGTTTGAACAGCGCAACAATGGCACGGCAAAGAACATGATAGGCATCGCTTCAGGCTATGCCTTGAAGATTCAGAATGTTCAAGAACTCAAGAAGGAAGGCGATGTGATTGAAGACAAGCCTTTCTATGGTCCTATCTATGGTGTCATTGAGATGAATCTCATTGATGTACGTGAGGACGAAGGCGGCGGCTATGTCTATGCTGACAATATCCATAAGCGTGCAGAAGATGATCCACACAGTGAGGACTTCCTTGAGACCACAGGTAACTTTGTGTTCCCAGCCTTACAAGAAGGTCGATACATAGTTGATGATTGCTTCCCCAATGGCTTTGAGATGCCAGAAGCAGCAGGCACAGGTGCCAAGCGGATTATGAAAGCTGAGAATGGAACAGATACTTCTGCTAACAATGACGAAATCCACTACTGGTATGTGACTGGCTATAACTATTATTACAATGCTCATATCACTGGCTATACCTCTAAGGGAGAAAATACGTTCAAGAGCAGCAATGACGAAATCATGGTGCTCTCTGGTATGAAGCCGGGACAGGAGGTCAAAGTCATCGGTCTCACCAAGCAGCGTACCTATGATAACTATGAATGCGACCTCTCTATCCGTAACTACACAGATGGAGAGAAAGACCAGAGTGGCAATGCCGTAAAAGGCAAATATACACTTAAAGTACTTGCGCCAGATGATGGGACAGGTTTTATAGCTACTCTGCCCATGGACGGAACCACAGCTGTGACATCTGAAACAACGCTTCCAAGCACGGTTTATACAAGTTATCCGAAGATATTGTTCACTCTTGAAGATAAAGCGGACAATTCTACATCAGCATACTATGAAGACCATCTATCCAAGCCTTATAAGGCGACTGTCATCCTCTCTGCCCCGGCAAAGACCTATGAGTTAGATGGTGATGATAATCCTTCTAAGGATGAATCTGGAAATTATAAACTTAAAGATGTTACAGAAAAACTGCCTTTAGAAGGCAAGGTTTATACAAAACAGGAAAACGGTAAATACGATGAGGTAGAAACTGGTACTACTATAACCAATGATGGTACTTATTACTACAGAACAGGTGACTTCGATTTGTATCAGCCTATTAAATCTCTATACACTAAGACAACTGAAGGCGATGTTGTGACTTGGAGTGATAATGTTTCATCAGCTACTCTCGGTCCAGATCTCTATTCCGAAGTTGTACGCAACTACACTTACACCATCGACCTGACTATTGAATACGTGCAGGGACCGGACATCAATGGCAACATCACCATTGCAAACTGTGCGCTGCCCGGCGAGATGATACGTCTGAAGAAAGACAAGGTGACTATCGACGCTGACGAGTCCTTCGCTGCCAATGGCTACTACTGGCGTATAGGTAAAGATTTCAACGCAAGCGATACATGGACGGTTGACGGCACTGCCACTGCTTATGATGTATATAAGGTGGGTGACGAGAAAGGCACAGGTCTATTTGCTGGCTGTTACTATAACACAACGGAGGACTACCTCGACGTTCCTGCCTACTACTTCATGAATGGTTATAAGGTGCAGCTTGGTATCACCCTTAACCAACTTGATGGTATCTTCTCTGCTCCGATGTCTAAGAACGACACTCTCTTGGTACACAACTATCATCAGATGGATCCTCACGCTACAGGCGTTGACCTGCATCTTGCTGAGGCTGTAGAACGTGCAAGCAGTGAATCGTCATTCGCCGAACCGCGCATCTACCTAAGCGACCAGCAGGACCTCAAGGCATTCACGCAGTTTGTCAACTCTGTCAGCGGCAATGGCTCTCACGCTCAGTTTGTCTTCCAGAACAATATCATTGCACCGGATGATTATGTCGCTCCTGATTGTTTCATGGGCATAATACACGGCAACGGCAATGTGATCTCTGGCATCCCGCAGAATAGCAGCTTCATCAAAGACAACCAAGGACAGATATATAACCTCGGCTTGGCAAGTGGTAAGATAGCCGCAAACAATACCGACGGTGCTGGATACCATTGCTGCTTCGAGTATAAGACAGCCGAAGGCGGACCATACGTCTATCGCCTTGATGGAAACAGGTATGATAGCTATTCTTATGACGACTTCCGCTATGGCAAGGTGGCTTACGACCTCAACCAGTATTATCTCGAGGCTCGTAACAAACTTGCAGACAACAATAATCTGCAATATGTCAAGGATTATTATGCCAACGGCGACTATCAGTATGCTTACCGCAAGGATGAGCTGACTGCTAATTCCACTGGCATCAGTTACCTGCGTACGGGTAGCGGCACTGCCATCTATCCTAACTATGGCAACTACGAGACGCGCCACGACAAGACGCATGCCATCGACTGCCCGCGTGCTCACGGTTATGTGGCTGCCCATGAGGCAACGGAAGAAGATGTAACCTATGGCAAGGCTTCTACTGTTGGTGAAATGGTTCCTGAGTCAATGACAGGCAACTACGAACCGCTCTTCAATGCTGCAAAGCATGATGTAGAGGAGAATGTTGCAAATACGGAGATTATGAACGACTACCTCTTCTGGGGACAGTCGCTCCAGATAACGCCTGACGCTTATCCTTCTCGCATTCACTCTAATCAGGTGAGCGACATGACCAACAGGGTTTATCGTGCAGCGGGTTACTACCGTGACACAAATCTCAGCACGTTCCATTACAATGCGTTCAAGCGTGATGCAACGATGATGAACACCTATGTATATCTACCTGCAACAACAGCTATCGACTTCACCTGTAAGAATGACCTGACTGCAGCTGCCGGATATACAGGAAGCGTTTACTACGCACCTGTCAAGGATGTTGCTTCTGCTTACAGCAGGCTCTTTGTCAAGCCGGACGTTTCGAGAAACCTCCTCGTTTATACTTCTGCTGACAATGAGTCAAGTACTACTGATGTCTATGATGCTGTCTATCCGTTCAACTATACGGAGACGACTCCTGAGACTGAGATACAGCTGCATCAGATAGTTGAGGGCAGTGCTGGCTTCTCTACTCAGTATCTGCATCTCGTGGAGCGTGCTGACGAGTCGGAGGATAACAACGACTTCTGTGTGCCTATAGAGTTCAGCGTAACCGACCGTGCTTGGTACACAAGGAAGCCTAAGTTCTATTCCGAATCTGCCAACGATTCATGGGAGGGCATCTGCCTGCCGTTCACAGTCAACAAGGCTGAGGCAAGTCTCAATGGTGAGATAACTCACTTCTACGGCACGGCTCCTGTTGATACTGATCCTGCTGACAACCACTGGAACCTCCACCATGAGTACTGGCTCCGTGGCATGACAACTGTAAGCGAAGCAGGAGACAAGGCTGTCTTCAAGCGACCGGGTGCAGGACTCTTCACAGGTGGCGGTACTGAAGGTATCACCTATACCTTCTCCAATGACTTCTTCGTGCAGACGTACGGCTCGCAGAGCTACAACTCTGATGTCAACACCTACTATGCACAGGAACACACCTGGGATGACTATCTGCCGCTGAAGGCAAGTGTGCCTTACATCATGAGCTTGCCAGGCAAGAGCTTCTATGAGTTCGACCTCACAAGTGAGTTCTATAACCGTACCAACACTCCGCAGCCGGCACAGACAGTAACCTTCAATGCCTATGGCTATAAGGGAACTATCACCATTCCGGTGACAGAAGCTATGAATACCGCTACCTCTTCTCATGCACATACTGGTACCTTCATTGCCACTGATGCAGTAGTAGGAAGCATTTACGGTATTAATGACGACGGTACAGGCTTCTCCGACCAGTCATCCTTGATTCTGCCGTTCCGTACATATATGAAGAAGACCGCCTCTGCAGCAAAGCAGCAGACACCATACGTCTCTGTCATATATATCGACCAGGCAAACGGTATAGAACACATCTCTCCTGATGGTTCAGAACGGGAAGGTGAAGAGGGTGTTGATGGCGATTATCTCATTGTATCGCCAGCTGGCAAGAACTGCATACGAATAGAGAGCACTTACTCTACAACGGTCAGTGTCTATACTGTCTCAGGACAACTCTACCGCATTCTCGATGTTCGTCCTGGTAACGCAACATACAGCGGTTTCCAGAGTGGACTTTATGTTGTAGGAACAACAAAGATTCGAGTCATGTAGTAACTCCCTGCCCCCCGGATGGGGAAGGGAGACGTTCCTTGAAAACAGAACCAACGGTAGCTGGTTGAAGGGGAAGTTAAACTTAAGACTATTGTCTTTTTTTCTTCCTGAGCTAACATAGTGAGCGATATCTTCTTCTGACTCCTTTTACTCCTAATGTTGAACACATACGAAATAAAATATGAATAAAATGACTAATATCCATTGCAGACAAATATTCCGCACTGTCATCGTGCTGTTGCTACTCCTTATAGGCTCGATACAAAGCACTTGGGCTGATGAGGTGATTTACTCGCTGAAAGATACAATTGGTTCAGCAGAGAAAACAGCCGATAATGCTGAAGTTATAAAGGGCGTTTCTCTTAAATTATCAAATACAGCAGGAAGAATAAAGATTACGCCAAAAGCTGGTAGGAAATTCCAAAATGGTGATACAATCCGTTTTTCCGGAAAAGTTGGAGATACAAAAAAGAATTATGGTGTGAAAATTTTCGGACCTGATGGTACTACCCAATTGGGAAATCTATTCGTTGCCGGAACAACAAGTCCTCTTGAAGTAAAAGATGTGTTAAAGCTTTCCGCTGATGCTGATTATATTTATATAGGTAGATCTGATGGCACAACTACTACTTTGACTTCATGTGATATTATTCGTCCGACGCAGGAGATAAAGCTTTCTTCTACTCCTGCAACTAATTTATCTGTTGGTGAAATATATTATATTGATGCAAAAGGTAGCTATCAGACAACAGCTCCGGAGAGTTATATCGCAACATATCAATGTACTGCTAATGGTGAAACTCATGGCAATAAGGGAACAACTATTACTATCCCTAAGGCTACTGAAGGAAAATATACTGTTGTGCTGGGTGGGTGTAGCGAAAATGACGGTAAATATACTATATCATCTTCTGATAATGAAGCTTTTGAACCTATAACTATTTATGCAGAAGAAGCAAAGACAGCAGGTTGTTATGGCACTGATGGTAGCACTATCGAACGAACATTTTATGTTACTAAAGAAACAACAATTACCATAGCAGGAGATGAAAAGACCAATTTACCATTCTTCTCAGTTACTCAGGCTTTGGGCTGTGCGGTAAAGATTGATTACGACCCCAAAGACGGAGGTACTGTTGATGTTGACGGAAACTTGTATAAAAAAGGTGAGACGGTAAAAATGACGGCTACGCCTAATCACGGCTATGCTTTCTCAAAGTGGCAAGATGCAACGGGCAGTAGTGATGTTAGTACCAATAATCCATATTCTTTTACTATGGGAACCGATGACGTTACTTACCGTGCTGTATTTAACCCATTAACTCTTTATCCACTTTCCTATTCATCGGAGCCTACCGATGGCGGTAGTATTACATGCAAAGATGCTAATACTTCACATCCTGAAGGAGAAAGTATAACGCTAACGGCTACACCCAAAACAGGATATTCATTTAAAGGTTGGAAGAATGGTGACACAACTGTAAGCACAGAACCAACCTATACTTTTGTAATGCCGGCAGAAGAGGTCTCCCTTACAGCTGTTTTTGACAAGCAATACCGCATTACTTTCGGAGTAGGTGAGACGGGGGCTTTAGGTCAAGTGCCGCCAGATATCTATGTACAGGCAGACAATGAGTCAACAATCACAATACCGAGCAACAATTCTCTTTATAAAAAGGATGACACACTTAAAAAGGAATACACACTTACAGGTTGGACAGACGGCACAAAGACATATAAGATAGGTGAAAGCCCTATTGTAACAAGCAATTTAACACTGACACCGGTATTTACACCAAATTCCGTTTCTCTAAGCGACCTTACAGAAGAACTAACAGCCACATGGCAGTTTAATGCTTTGAATGGAGCTCCCGTCCTTAATCTCGGCAAAAATCAGACTGGATATATAGTTACACAAGTAGTAATAAACGGTTCAACAATAGACCTTCCATTTTATATTGAGACTAAGGAAGGTAAGTTTGACAATAATAGGACAGATGGCTTTGCACAAGTAAACTCCGGCTCTGTTTATACCATTCCTGCATTTAAAGATGCAACAGTTAAGATAGGTGGTTATTATAATAACACTCCTTCAGACACAAAGGTTGGCAATACGCTTGTAAAAGGGCCGGAAGGTTCGGCTAAACCTTATTATTATTCAGCTACTGTAAGTGAGAACGACATTAAAGACGGCAATATCGCTATAACTATAGGTTCGGATATGAAAAGTTATTTGAGCAGCGTCTCAATTACATATCCGGCCCAGAAGCGTGTCTCTGATTTGAAGATTGCTTTGGAGAAAGAGAATATCACGCTTAACCGTGACAAGAGCTATACTCTTACTTTAGACACCGATTATTATACTTCAAGCACAGGTGCAATAACTTTTAAATCAAGCATTCCAAGCGTGGCAGAAGTAGATGAAAAAGGTGTCATCACACCTAAGGGCTACGGAAAGACAATAGTAACATTAAAACAAGAAGGAGATGCCAACTATGCTCCCGATTCTATTGCTTTTACAGTTAAAGTCATATCACCCGAAGGTCAAACTGAAAAGCCCGATGTTAAAATAACGGCAGAGGGTGTTGTTACTATAACAGCAACAGAAGGAGCAAATATATATTACACTACTGACGGAACTCTTCCTAATGAGAGCAGTACAAAATATACAACTCCTATATCAGCACAAGGGCAGGTAGTCAAAGCTATTGCCGTTTCCGGCACGTTGTCTCCTTCTGATATTGTTACTGCTTACGTTAATGTTGAAGGTACGTTTACATGGAATTGGAATACATCGGGTACGTTGCAGACCAAACCTATCATTACAGGAAATGTCAAAGATATTGTCGATGAGAATACAAAAGCTGTTATCGGCAAGAAACTAACGCAAGGTTTCTATGACAAAGACGGTATCAAGACTGTAACAGTAGAACCAACAGGAGGTGTTGCCGTTTATGGACATGATGAGGAATCTACAATCTCATTTAATATTATCTCTGCGGCAGGTGTTTCTTTCAAACCGACAGATATTTCTTTCAAAGCTGTCAGCTTGGCTACAAGTAGTGGTTTGATGGATGTATATCTGAATTCTGAAAACAATTCATATCCATTGCTTTCAAACATTCAGGCTAAACGTGATGTGAAGGGCTCTTATCCGAGTGAAACAGACGGCAGCTTTAATACTAATATTTCTACTATCCAGGCAGCAGATGAGGAATGGTCATTGAAGACCTATATCTACACACTGACAAAAGCAAAACAATGGGGCTTCTCTGATATTGTTATATCAGGTATGTTTACAGGCGTTGAATATGACGGTGTGTTCTTCAATATCTCTGCTTCGGCAGAACCGGCTGAAGGTGGTGCAGTCTCTCATATTCCTTCTGCTTTAAAAGCACAAGCAGGCAAGCATGTCACATTTAAAGCATCGCCAAATACGGGTTATAAGTTCGTTAAATGGAGAGACTATGACAAGAATGAAGATGTCAGTACAGAGCCTGTGGCATATATAGAATCTCTTAACAACGATGTCAGCTATGAGGCTGTATTTGAGAAGTTGCCGTTGATAAGCTTTGAGAATAATGTCACAGACCTCAATGGAGTAGTGCCTTCAGCAATTTATGTCAATGCCGACGGTACATTAAAGATACCAGAAAACAACACATTATATAAAGAAGGTTATGCCTTGACAGCATGGACTGACGGAACAAAAGAATATATTGTAGGTCAAACTTATTCGTTTACTTCCGATATAACGTTGAGGCCGGTAATGACAAAGTGCGACAAGGCACTAACAGATACTGATGAGCAAATTTATGCAAAGTGGTGTTTTGACCAAAAAGATGGTGCTCCTGTTATATCGGGAACCTTTAAAGATGAAAAAGACGGGAAATTTACATATACTAAATGTGTTGCTGTAGGCGAGTCAAAGATTGATTTGCCAATGGTATTCTATGGTGCTAAGGCAGACAATAATGATGCGCGTGTTAATTATCTAAAGGATAAAGATGGTAAAGATGCAAAAGGTGGACAGCTAAACAATGACCTTACTTTAAAGATACCGGCAGTATATGGTATGGTCGTAAAGATGAAGGCTTCGTCAAAAGCTGACTATGGAGAAAATAGTACTCCTAATGAGACATACTTCCAAAACTCTGCATCAAATGCAGAACTTTCTTTCTTGTATGACAATTCTGGGGGAACACAGTCTGTAGCTATTGGAGAAAAGGTTGTGGTTAACGATCGCATGCTTCAATACACTTATAAAGACAATGCAAGTGAGATTTATGTAAAGATAGATAAAGCGGGTTCCACGAGTACCTATGGATTCTTTGAATATCTTGAAGTCATATATCCCGTTTTACCCGAAGTGAAGACATCAAACGTTATTACTTCTGAAGCAATAACAACATGGGAGAATGTAGATAATGCCGGAGCGACAGAAATGACACTGCCGGACAAGAACGGCAATACCGGTAAGAGATATAAGGAAGGCGATAATGTTACCATTACTGTTACTGCCGGATATGGTTACTATATTAAGGGATTGAAAGAGGGCGATACGCCACTTACGATTACTAAGGTAGAACCGGCTGCGGATAGCGAAAAGCCAACGAAAGTAACGGCTAATTATACCGTAAAGGCGACATCCGGAAACATTACTGTGGAATATGCCCATTTGCCGATGGCAAAGGTGCGCCTTGAGACAGTTGACAAAAAACTCGGACTTGTGGATTTCACTCCAAATCATATCCATGAAAACTTCTATGAGAAAGGTGAAGACTATGTCGAGAGTTTTTTCGTAGCAGGAGATAACATTGAGGGAACTTCAGACGCTTCTGATGATTACGTTCTTGAGAAATGGGTAAATGTTAATAGTGCTGAGGAGAATACATCTCCGACTCTTTCTGTTGGAGTACCGGCAGAAGGTGAAAGCGTAACTTATCAGGCTTACTTTACGCCGGGAAAGATGGGAACCGTGATTTTTGATGAAACAAATAACGCATGGTTGACAACCGACAATGGCGCAACTTATACTGAATTTACAATTGACAAAAACAGCACATGGCCGGCAGACCAGATTGATTGCCGCTCATTCTATATTCCAAGATATCACGGACTGTTCAAGTCTTATGACGCTGAAAAGAATGAAAAGGGCTGGACGTTGTTATGGTGGATAGATGAGAGCAACAACAAATATGAGATTGGCAAGAATTATTCTTTTGCAACAGAAGGACAGGAAGTAAAACTACGCCCTGTATTCGTAGAGAATAAGACCGGCATTGACAATCGTATCAATGAACCTGTCATTACCTTTGAGTTTGGTACCGGTATCGGTATTCGTGCCCAGAAACTTGACATTCCTAAAGAAACGAACACTTACTTGTGCGCCCCTGTCAGTATAGAAGTGCTGGACAACGGAAGCAAATACAGTTATACACGTGATGCGACATTGTTGATAAGTACAGGAAAGAAAGGTTTTGTGCGCAATACTGATTTCAATGAGTGGACTGCCATAGGACCGGGAACAACTCTTTCAATATCTTCTTGCGCCGGTGCAACGATAGAAATACTTACTTATGCACCTATTTCTACCACAACAATAGACGGAGTGGTACCGACAGAATACGAGAAAGTGGGAGAGCATGAGTATATATATCGTTATACAACACAAAATCCTGCATCCCGAATACCTGTTGTAATAGGTGATGACTACTCTTATTATAAATGGATAAGGTCAAAAATGCTTGCTTCAAACCGCGTGCAGTTGATTGCTACTGTTGAAAACGCTGAACAGGGCGAGATAACAAAGACAGAGGTTGTTGTAGGAGAAGAAGCCGATGAAAAGGAATATATCACGAAACTTGAAGAAGGTGGTTATTCTCTCATTCAAGGTACGCGTGTAAAGATTTCTTTTGAGCGCAAATTCGCCTATCTGTTTGATAAGATTGTCGATCCCGATAAGATTGTAGATGGCGAACCATTCACCGTTCTTAAGATGCTCGACAACGACACGGTGAGCATGGTGAAGCCTGACGATGCCAGGGAGGTGGAATATTTGGTAAAGAATGAAGACGGAACATGGGGTAGCAAGGACAAGGTGTTCATCCTACGTGTGATGGAGCCTACAGACGAGGAGAAACGCAAAGGACAGCGCACAAGGTATGAGGTGGAGTTTGAGATTACCAAGCACCGTAACCTCCAGTTCTACTTCAAGGAGAAACCTACATATTATATCACTTTCAATCCCGGAATGTATGCTTCCGGTATAGCACCTACAGCCAAGTGGGTAGAAGAAGGTGACGAGTATGTAATACCAAAGAACACTACTCTCTACTATTCCGGTTATACTTTACATCGTTGGAAGAGTGAAGACGGTACCCAAACCTTTGAGATTGGAAATACATATAAAGCGCCGGGTAATAACTTGCGCCTCTTCCCCGTGTTTGAGAAGAACACATTCTCTCTACTTGATGAAGACCTTACCAAAGAATCTACGGCTACGTGGAACTTCACTCACAATGCAGGAGCACCTGATATCTCTTATGAGCGTTCTTCGGGTATCCTCGTTACACAGTTGAAGAAAGATCCTGATGATGTAAACTCCGATTTTATTGACTTGAAAATTGATCTCAATGCAAGCGACAGAAAGGATGAGGAAGGAAATACCATAAAAGGTAAATTCAACAATATGAGTGACGATGACCGCTGTCAGATAAATATGTATTCTATTTTGTCCTTCCCTGTAACTAAGGGATGCGGAATTACACTTGAAGCTGTCAGCACTATAAGCACTACAAGCATTGCCGGAAAGACTTCCGCTAACGGCGGATATACAGCCGGTAAGGTTGTGACAACAACGTGGGACGGTTCCGAAGGTACGCAAGACGTAAACTTCCAGAGTGACGGACGCTATTACACTTATTTTGCCGTTACCTATAAGCCGCAGACAATAGCCAAGCCGGCATTGCAAAGTGTGAGCTTCGGCGGTAATCTGTTAACGGAAGAACAATTGACAATTCTAAAGAACGATGAGACAATAACGCTTGAGACTTGTCCTATAACGCTTGACGAGAAAGGTGTGTTGGTTTCAGAAGAAATTAGTAAGGTGGAAGCTATAGCCAGCGGTAGCGGTCATGTGGAGGTTGTACAGCCTACAATCAACACACCGACAGCTGTCATACGTTTGCTTTCCGCAGGTAATATATTGCTTAATACTTATATCGTTAACTTTACATTAAAAGCACCGGTGTCTGACATTGAAGGTGCACAACTGACTCCACAGTTCAAATATACGGAGATTAACGGCGAGAAGTATTATGATACTAACGTGACAGTAGAGAACATGCCTGCCAGCGGATATATAAAGGTTGTCTTCGACCGCACCATGCAATCTGTTACTCTGCCTTTCACCGACGAGGCTAACAACTTGAATGAAACCCTTACGGCAGAGCAGGGAAAGGAACTTATCTTCTACTACTGGAACATCCCTAATAAAGAGCTTAACTACGTGCTTCCTGGCTCAATGTTCAAGGACATCTATGGCAAGGAGTTTGCCGGTAAGTTCGAGAAGCATTTCAAGACTCGAAGCACAACAACGGAACTTTGTCAGAAGACGTTCGATTTCATCGTGGGCGAAGATGGTTCGCTCGATGATGCCATCAATGCAGCCAATGCCAATGAGGGAACGGACAGATTCCTCATCTTCGTGCCTGACGGAGAGTATCAGCTGACGGGATTCGAATCGTTAGAGGGCAGGTATAATATCACCTCTGACGGCGCGTGGCCGTGTGATGAAGACGGAAAAGCCGTCACTAAAGATGAGATGGAGAGCAAATACAACTACCAGAACGGCATGACATTAGTGTCAAGACCCAATGTCTCCATCATCGGACAGAGCCGCGAAGGCGTGAAGATTTTCAACCATCCTGTTGTCGAAGGCATCAGCTATACCGCCACCATACATGTAGGCAGAGAAGCCACGGACTTCTATGCTGAGGACATCACGCTGGAGAACCGCTTCAACTACTGGTCAACGATGAACGGCGGAAGCGGTGCTGGAAGAGCAGTAGTATTGTGGGATCAGGGACAGCGCACCGTTATGAAGAATGTCTCCATGATGAGCTGGCAGGATACCTACTACTCCAGCAATGCCACATCAGACTACCGTGGCTACTTCGAGAACTGTGCCATCGGCGGTGTCGTCGATTGGCTTTGCGGTGACGGCAACATCTGGTTGGAGAAATGTGACATCGTAGTACGCGACCGTTCGGGCAACAACCTTGCCGCACCTTCTCAGGAAGCTGAACAGCAATGGGGATATGTCTTCATGGATTGTAACATCGTGCCTGAGTTCCCGCTCTCGCAGATGGAGAAACTGAAAGACAAGACGTGGACACTGGCACGTCCTTGGGCAAACAGTCCCACGAAGTCACCAGCCTGCACTTTCATCAATACAAAGATGAGCGTGCTGCCTAAAGACCAGGGATGGGGTTCAATGGGTTCAGGAGCAATACTCCGCTTCCATGAGAATCATACTATGGACGGTGGCGGCACGGTGCTCTCGCTCGGTGCCCGCTCATTGGCTGCCTGTGCACCGGCAGCTGGCTCTGATGACTGCGTGATGAACGACACAGAGGCAAGCAAATATACCATAGAGAACGTGCTCGGCGGCTCTGACTCCTTCACCCCGAAAGAGCGCACCATGCAGATTGATGCTAAGTCGGGTGGAAAGGAAGCCTATGATAAATCTAACAGTAAAGAATGGGACGACCAGATAGAAACTGATGACGACCGTCTGCAGTGGCAGGCTCATCCCAATGCACTCTGCTATTTCGTCTTCAAGATGGAGAACGATGAATGGTGCTATAAGGCAAATCTGACGGAGACGAGCATTAGTCTTGACCAACTCTCTCTCGGCTCCGGTACGTATTGTGTACGTGCTGCAAACCAGTATGGTGGTCTCGGTGCACCTACAAAACCTATTACATATCAGGAGATGAAGCGTTATACGCTTACCATCAAGCAACTTGGCAATCTCACAGTGGATGGAGTCCCCTATGGATGGAGTACAATCTGCCTGCCTTACAATGCCAAGACTCCAGAGAATGTGAAGGTTTATGCAGCTACCGCACACAACAAGACTACAGATACGGAACTTATCAGCGACTACTACATGACGCTCACCCCAGTAGATTACCTTACCAAAGAGAAAGGCTATGTAGTCTATGGACCTGCCGGTGAGTATGTCTTCAAGGGAACGTCTCACAATGATAATGTGCCAACAATACTTGAGGGTAATGCTACTGGCTCACCAATTTCGTCTGTCAACCATAACTGCTATGTGCTTGCTAACAAAACATACGGGCTGGGATTCTATAAATATACTGGTTCAACGCTCAGTCCGTACCGTGCATGGCTGCCTGCCGAGATGGTGGAAAGTGACATTAACATTAGTCTTTCATCTGGCACCAAGGGTATTCGTTTCGTATTCGACGAAGAGGATATCCCAACCAGCCTAAGAGGAATACTTTATGGAACAATGGACATGACAGGAGACGACCGCCTTTACAATATCTCAGGTCAGCAAGTTAGTCAGCCTGGACCTGCGGGTATATATATATCACGTGGTAAAGGCAAGGTAGTCCATAAATAATTCAATGCATTTGAAACATTAAATGAAATTGCTATATCTCCATTGAGAATATAGTTTCGTGGGCGATAAGGTTATTGACCTTATCGCCTATGTAATCAATTGCACCATTATTTCTTTCACGTATCTTCCTCTGCATCGTGAATGATGAACAGTAGAGGGAACGGAAGAACAAGAAACAATATACTTATGCACTCATATACTTGTCTATTCTACAACTGTTTTCCCTATGAGCGTTGCTGCAAGTCCTGCTGCAACGCTTATTATAATATATGTGAAGCACAAGGCATATTGACCGCTGCGCATCATGGTCAGAGCCTCATTGCTGAATGTGGAGAAGGTGGTGAAGCCGCCGCACAACCCAACTACCAGCAGAAGTCTCAAGTCTGGAGACAGACTGTGACGGGCAATCCATGAGCCAAATAAACCAATGAGGAAACATCCGATGATGTTTACCGCGAATGTCCCCCAAGGGAATGCCGCAGAACTGAGCCATCTGCCTATCAAATATCTCAGCATACTGCCCGTGCCTCCACCTATGAATATCAATAACAGCTGTTTCATATCTTCTTTATTACCTTTGCCGGATTTCCCACAGCGATGCTATTTGAAGGTATGTCTTTCACAACTACACTTCCTGCACCTATGGTTACATTGTCTCCGATTGTCACACCTGGAAGGATGGTGGCGTTTCCGCCTATCCAGCAGTTGTCGCCGATGGTGACGGAGCGCGCCCATTCCTGCCGGGTGTTTCTTGCTATGGGGTCTGTAGAGTGGCAGGCTGTATATATGTTGACGTTCGGACCGATGAAGCAGTTGTCGCCAATGGTCACCATGGCTTCGTCAAGAACCGTGAGGTTGAAGTTTGCGAAGAAGCGTTTGCCTACACGTATGTGCTTGCCGTAGTCACAGTAAAATGGCTGGTTGATGAACGTGTCCTCATCGCACTTGCCGAGTATCTCGTGCAGTTTCCTGTTACGTTCCTTTATCTGCGTTGGTCGTATCTGGTTGTATTCCCAGCAGAGGTCCTTGCATAAGTTCAGTTCTCTCAATATATCTTCGTCCATAGCGTTATAGACCTCGCCACCAATCATTTTCTCGTATTCTGTCTTCATCTTGTTTGTAATCCTTTCTTTCCATCATCTACATTTTTATGCACGAACTTTTGTTTTCACGATACACTTTTATGCATGAACTTTAAGCGTCTTGCTACATTTTTATGTATCCTAAATTCCGCAGCACTTTAGTTTAACTTTTTTATAAGTACCTGAGCAACAAA
>SAMEA3663083__coassemble_340_pt1 | contig 30469 bp, 29 predicted proteins | sample SAMEA3663083__metabat2_high_PE_004 | metagenome-assembled genome bin SAMEA3663083 (sample SAMEA3663083) | pig gut metagenome | biome: pig gut; feature: pig-associated habitat; material: faeces | place: France | collected 2012 | reverse complement strand
AGGTTATAAGGTTATAAGGTTATAAGGTTATAAGGTTATAAGGTTATAAGGTTATAAGGTTATAAGGTTATGGGATTATGGGATTATGGGATTATGGGATTATGGGATTATGAGGTTATGGGGTTATGAGAAATTGATAATATTAAAATGGAAGATGGGAGATTCAACCTTCAACTTTCAACCTTCAAAGACCTTAATACCTGAGGCCTCATTTGTCGAATTTGATAAGAAACAAGCCTATACCTGTCCATATCAGTTCTCTTAATCTTACTATCAGGGCTACAAATACCCCGGCACTGGCAGTAAGACCAAGACCTGTAGCAGACATTAGGAATCCCCCTTCCCTGCCTCCAAGCTGCAATGGCATGAAAAACAAAATATTGGCAAAAAGGGATGTGAACGCAAGAATTATCACACAATCCCAGTAGCTTATATCGGGCACAATTACAAGGAGAACAAACATTATCTCAAACGCAGAAAAGAAACGACACAGGAGTTCAAGGCACACTGCAAGAAGAAACGTCAACCTGTTCTGGTTGTGGAGAGAGGCTATCTGCTTGTCTATCTCCGCCAGTCTTTCAGAGTTTGACGACACAAACTTGCCTGCCCACCTTTTCAAGAAAGGTATGTGACCAGCTATTCTCATTGCTGACACGGCAAGTCCACGCTTATATCCACGCAGGAAAAACCATATTGCAGCCAGACATACCACAGCTGTAACGATTAGCATTATGCATGTCGGCATCGTCACTTTCCTCACAACGACAAACAACAATATGGATAGCAGCCAGAACCAGAAATGGCTGAAAATATGGGTCATGACATATAATATCACGGAAGATGATGCTCTTTCCACACCTATCTTACGCTTAAGGGACATTATCCTGTAAGGTTCACCTCCCATCAGTCCTCCGGGTGTGGCATAATTCAAGGCAAATCCACTTATCGTGACCCTATACAGCCAAAAGAATTCCATGGCTCCTCTCAGCCCCTTACTCTTATCAGGAACAGGAGTCGCTGTTTCCTTCTGGCTCCTGATGATAATCCACCATGACAATGTGTTCAGTACATACAGAAATGCCCATAATGCCACAACGGCTGCAAACCAATAGCCAGCATGGCATATTCCACCCCATGCCTCAGCAAAGTCAAGCTGAGTGACCATTATTCCCAGCACTATGATGCCGAATACAAAGAAGATATTCTTGTATTTGCTTTCCATTCTCAATGCTTAACATCCTCACGAGGCTTCGGAACAGCAAACCTTACCTTCTCGCTCTCGTCCCTACGTTCCTTATATAGTTTCTTAAGAGGATTGGAATATGATTCATCATAGAATTTTCTGTTGCGGAAAATATCAACAGCAAGATATACAGCATGTCGCATTGAAGAAGGATTTGCATTTCCTGTACCGGCAATGTCGAAACGCACGCCATCTGTCGGAGACGTGCATACGACAGGCATGTATGATTCGAACTGCACTCCATCCTCACCTTCTATCATGCGGAAGGGCATCATACCTTGGTCGTAATACATGGCAAGAACGACATCGAAACTTCCATGGAAGCCTTCATCGAAGAACGTGTCAGCAGGATATGGTCCATACACCTGAATGCCTTCTTCGACAAGCGAACTGATAACGGGCTTTAAGAGTTCGTTTTCCTCTGAGCCTATTATCCCGTCATCACCAGCTTTCGGATTAAGTGCCAATACGGCTATCCTTGGATTTGTAATCAAGAAGTCACGCCTCAATGTATGATGTAGAGATTTCACGGTATCATTCACGAACTCCAGCGAAAGGGAATCCGCCACTTGCCTTAGAGGAAGATTACGTGTAGCGAGTGCAACCCTTAACCTTTCTCCACACAACACTGACATACTACCTTTAGAAGGAACACCTGTCACAAGATGGTCTGCTATATAAAGAGGCTGTCCACTGAATCGAAACACTTCGTTGTTCTCAACGGGTGCAGTGACTATCACATCCACAAGCCCCTTGGAATAATCCTCAAGCGCACGGTCAACAGCCTTTAACGCAGCCATTCCCGACTCCTCTGATGGCTTTCCGAATTCCACTTTCACATCGTCTTCGAATGCCGCCAGCATATTAAGTCTTCCATCCTGCGCATCTCCGGCATTTGCGACGATGGAGAAATTTGCCTGAATGTTCAATGCTTTGCTATGATATGTTGCAACCTTTGGCGACCCATATATCACTGGGGTGCATAAATCAAACATTGCCGGGTCTTCGAATGTCTTGAATATAAGTTCATATCCTATGCCATTAGTATCACCATGCGTTATAGCAACACGAATCTTCCTGTCTTCCATAAATAATTATTTAATCAAAATTGTATCTTTATTAAAGTATCGCAAGTTACAAACTTGCTCGAAGGAGTCTCCTTGAATTTTGCGAGAAAACAAGTTGACAAGCCAACAATTTAAGAGCTCTCTGTCATAGCATTCCGTCCTGTCTCTCCTCTCGTTTCTTTGCTGTACTAAGCAGCCCACAGGCTGCATAGATATCCTGTCCTCTGCTTGCCCTTATGGTAGTGAATATTCCGTGGGATGTAAGATAATCACGAAACCATTCCATCTTATCATCCGAAGCACCATGCAATGGAACTTGCGGTATCTGATGGAAACGGATGAGATTAATTCTGCAACTCAGACCGGAAAGCAATTTTACCAATGCTTTGGCATGGTCGATAGTGTCATTCTCACCACCGAACACTATATACTCGAAAGACAGTCTTCGCTGATGTGCAAAATCATAATTGCGGAGCATGTCAACCACATCGGCTATCGCCATTGCATTCTCTGCTGGCATAAGGAACTTTCTTTGCTGTGACAGCGGGGAGTGCAGGCTTATTGCAACATGGCATTCACTTTCCTCTATGAAGCGTTTCAATTTGTCTTTGACACCAACTGAACTGACAGTAATTCTTCTCGGACTCCAAGCCAGTCCATAAGGAGCAGTAAGAATCTCCGTTGCCCTCAGCACATTGTCAAGGTTATCCATAGGTTCTCCTTGTCCCATGAACACAATATTTGTAAGCTTATCTCTTTCAGGAAGAGAGAAGACCTGATTGAGGATGTCTGCTGCCGTAAGGTTGCCCTCGAAACCCTGTTTGCCAGTCTGGCAGAAAAGGCATCCCATTCTGCATCCCACCTGTGATGACACGCACAGCGTTGCCCTGTCTCCATCTGGTATATACACAGTCTCTACACACTTGCCGTTCTCTGTGGGGAATAGGTATTTTATTGTACCATCAACAGAATACTGTGCATCCTCATATGGCATGAGATTGATGGAAGCCACGTTCTTCAGTTTCTCTCTATTGCTTTTAGAGATGTTAGTCATTCCATCAATTGTTTCAACATGCTGACTGTATAGCCACTTGGCAATCTGTGACCCGGTGAATGCAGGCATGCCAAGCTCAATGGCTAAATTCTTGAGCTCGGCAAGCGTCATTCCCAACAGATTCATTTTATTATACGTCTCCAATTCTTAGGTATTAATTTGTGCCACTAACGCAATACATCCAAAAAGAAAGGGTATTTCACCTCATGAGAGCTTTTTCAAAAAGAATCGTTGGCAAACAGTGGATCCTCAGGCATCACCATCAAAGGTTCCTGACTTTCTGCCTTTAGAATGTTCTCAGGAACATATTTCTTATCTACCACCAGTCGGAACGTGTATTCATTAAACCAGCGGTTTGTCATGACAAGACATCCAGAATGCCCATACGATGGTCCCCACGAATTTTCAACTTTCCATTTCAAAGGCTTTCCGTCAGCGTCAAGGTCAACAGCAGTTAACGTCATTGCATGTGTTGAACCACTGTCGAATGTGGAAATTCTTTCAGCCTTGTTCATTGAGAACGATGTATTGAAGAGGGAGGCATAATCATAGTTGTCTAGGTCAAGATAACCTCTTTTCCTGTCAAGCTGCTTACCCACGTCATAACTTGAGTAAAGTTTCATGCTGTCCTTAAGAGATGCTATCGCCATTGAAGCTATATCCTCCATAGGCAGGTTCACATACTTCCAGTTATGTCCATCATAGGTATGTCTGTCATACTCCACCTCGTATGTCTTGTAATACTCTCTTCTTGGATCGTTCATAGCCATAATGAAAGTGCCGTTAAGCGGTCCTCCTACTGTTTCCTTGAAGAATTCCTTCGGGGTAAAGGTCTTTGGCTTGCCCACTGGCTTGCCCTTACTGTCACGGAAACAATATGTAAATTCCTTCACTGGCTCTCCAAGGGTCATTGAAAGCATATTATATATGGTAGAAAGCATCTCTGTCTTTCGAGCCTGGATTGCCTTGACGCTTTTCTTGTCATTTGCCATCTTTCTCAACTCAAGACCAAATTCCCTCAACTTTGAAGAAATGAGCCTTGCCATTCTTGAAGTATTCTCTGCCGAATAAGTCTCGGGTTGCACCTCCATAGGTACAAGTCCATACTTGTCAGCAAGGTCTGCCACTCCACAAAACGTTCCTCCATCATTTATGGGGTTCTTGAAAAAGAACTGCATCCTTGTGTCATCCAATGGTTTCGATGCGTTATCTACGACTCCTTGCAAAAAAAGGTTTGCTTTCTCCAATTGGTCATAGAAAAACAGATAATCCTGCGAAAACTCTACAGAGAGAGAATCCTTGTGTTGTCTTGCAAATCGTGCTCTCAAGACATTCAACCCTGAGAACAGCCAGCATCTGCCAGAACTCTTCTGGTCATGGATACTCTGTTTGGGAGTCTCAACACTGAAATATCCATCCACAGTTCCCTGATTGCGGTAGTTCTTTGCAAGGTCATCAATAGAATTAGCTGCCAAAGCATTTGCCATTGCTTTTGATGTGCAGGTCTGCATGCTTTCTATTTGTTTTAGCATGCCTGAGGTTATCGCACCCTGCTTATTCTGGGAATAGCAGTATCCTGCTATTGCCAGTCCTATGGAACAAATCAATAATCGTTTCATAATTAACAATCAATCTTTTAAGTTTCACATGTACTCAACATTCAGAAGTTAAGGAAGTTAAATACAATCTACTTTTACTACCCTTTTCCGAAAGTAGAGTCAATCTACACAGGGTTAGATTCTGGAGTATCCTTGAAAAGCATGTCGTCGAGACCATCCGTCTCTTCCTCTTCAAACCACTGTAGCAGTTTTGCCTTTGCCTTTGCCTTAACATCGTCATCTACACTTGTCCATATCTTTCCAAGGACATACACAAGAACAGTAAGGTCATCCCCAAGTCCTGCTATCGGAATAGCATCCGGAATGACATCAAGGGGACTTATAAGATAGCCAAGTGCACCTATTATCACAGCCTTGTCCTTAATGGAGATTTTGTCACTGCCCAGTGTATAGTATAACAGTAATGCTGTATATACGAGTTTCACACCAGCCCTTTTGGCTATTCGCCCTATTTTCTCAAGAAAGCCACTATCTGAGAAACGGTCTTTATACTTCTGAAAATCTGGTAATTCCATTATATTATCGTTTTAATTGTTATCAAGCAACACATTGTCATGAGGCATCTCTGCCCTCGAGTCTATCTGCAAGAAACGCCCCTACTGCATCAGCATAGGACTTACATTCTTTCTTCCTCGTATCAAGCTTGCCTACCCTCAGATTTATCAGAGTTTTCTGCACAAGCCGGAATGCGACACACAATATAATACCTATCAGGATGGCAATAAGCACAGTCATCTTACCGTAAGGAAGGCTCTTGTCTGGTATAGCTGCAACAACTACTATAGGAATCACCATTATGATTCCATATATGGTATATCGGCTACGTTCCGTACCTTCACTGTCGAGAATTGCCTGTTTGTCAAAAAGATAATCAGACAACTCATTGCGCTCCACGTCGAAGCTATCCATTTTTGGAAAATCTTCCTCATCGTAATGCCTGCTTATGGCATTCTCAATACGGTTCATGTAGTCGTCGGCATACCTGTCTGCCGCCTGTGAATTATTTGTTGTAAACATCGTTTTGAAAAAATGTAATTACAATCCTTTGTCAACGCAGCATTACCTTGAACTTAGGATTACGTACATCAAAAAAAAAAGAGAAAGCAGCGTCCCTATAAGCCGGGTTCTGTCCCCATGACGGTTCTCACCGACAATGGGTGCCTGTCATTTATCTACGCCGCAGGTCACCCTACGGCTCAAGCGTTCTACCCTCCATCGAATCGGACGGACTACCCTCAGACGATGGTTTACATGAACTTGCAGCATCCAGCGGGCACAGCTCGACAGTCACCTGCCGACTGGTGGTCTCTTACACCACCTTCTCACCCTTGCCAAACACAAAACGTGATGGCGGTCATTCTCTTCTGCCCTTACCTGCCGTCACCGACAGCTTCTATTTTCAGAAGTGGATTGTCCTATGCTGCCCGGACTTTCCTCCCGCATTATCCTACATCACAGATATAATCCATGACAGAGAGAATGCCAGCGACAGAGCCAGGACACTACTTTCAAGTTACAAAATTACAAAAAAATCCCATATCATTACCATATTTTGAGTGCATATTTTCATTACACTATTTGAAAACTCATCATTTTTATATAATTTTGCAGCAGAATTACACTAATTGATAAACTTTTAGAAGTTGGCTCAACTTTCGGAAGTAATGCAGATTGAGTATCTCAAGAAACTTTAAATAACATATTATAAGAAAAGAAGAAAGAAATGGAAAAACTGATTATTAACTCTTACGATGAATTTGCCGCTAAACTTGACATGGAACTGGGTAAATCAGAATGGTTGGAAGTTGACCAGGAAAGAATCAACATGTTTGCTGACGCTACTCTCGACCACCAGTGGATACATGTTGACACTGAGAAAGCCAAGGTTGAAAGTCCATACAAGTCAACAATAGCCCACGGATATCTCACACTGTCACTGCTTCCTTACATGTGGGAACAGATTATAGAGGTGAGAAACATCAAGATGCTTGTCAACTACGGCATGGACAAGATGCGCTTTGGTCAGCCTGTAATAACAGGCTCAAGGGTAAGACTTGTGACAAAGCTCCATAACATACAGAATCTAAGGGGAATCTGCAAGGCTGAGATTGATTTCAAGATTGAGATTGAAGGACAGCGCAAACCAGCCCTTGAGGGCATAGCTTCTTTCTTGTATTATTTCAATGCAAACTAAGCATTCATAGATTAACTATTCAAGTTTTTTCGCAAAGCTCAAGGGAACTCCTTTTCCCTTCGGTCAGTGACCGTTGGTTCGCAAGTTAAGACTTGCCCAAAGGAGTTTCCTTGAGCTTTGCGAAAAAAACAAGTTGACGAGTCAACAAGTTATTTGTTGTTCTGGTCATTGACAAATTCAAACAAGAAGAGTAGCAACTTGTTGACTTGTCAACTCGCTAACTGACAGCATGTCGGAGACATGCAAAACTTGAGTTAACTATAGAAGTAAGGCTGGATTCCTTGTCGGGAGTCCAGCCTTACTTTATCAAACCACATCCAGTCATTTGACTGTCATGTGCAAACATATCAACCATAGGACTATACACCCAGTTGAGACCTTGTGCCGTTGCCTCCTTTGCTGCTATGCGGGCAACATTGGCTATTGCACCTATAGTCCACTAAACGGTCAAATCCCTGGTAAAGACATACGATAACCAGACATAGCTCACAAGACTATGACAGGTTATCTATTTCACAATATCTAAATTCATTTTAATCATCCGCTACAAAATTACAACAATTATTTGAAATACCCATCTTTCGGAAGTTGATAATTGAAGATAAAAGGAGGAAAAAGTATATGCACGACTAATCTTTTACATTTTATAAGATAAAAAACATATCATAACGATGGCTGTAAGACAAAAAAATATTACTTTTGCAACGTTAACGACAAAACATAACAGTAATAAACTCACTAAACACATATAAATATGTATTGGACTCTTGAATTAGCTTCAAAACTTGAAGATGCGCCATGGCCGGCAACAAAGGACGAACTAATAGATTATGCCATCAGGTCAGGAGCACCCCTTGAGGTGCTTGAGAACCTTCAGGAAATAGAGGACGAAGGCGATGTCTATGACAGCATAGAGGACATTTGGCCTGACTATCCCACAAAAGAGGATTTCCTCTTCAACGAGGACGAGTATTAAGTGGCTTCTGTAGAAAACCACTACTGATATTCAACGACTTGGCAACGCTAAGTGGGTAAACATTAGTTTGCCCATTCAGCGTCTTATAGGATTTTTTGACTACGATTTTCCTTATTTGTTTACCCACGTCCCTAAAAGATGTTAACAGGCAAAAAGTTTGTTTCTGCGCCTATATAAATAACAACGGAAGCCCTATTGAAAGAGTTTCCGCTGATTATGTGATATTCAAACTTGCTTTGGAGCGAATATTATCTTAGTCTGAAAACATCACTTGCTTCGTCAGTAACAGTCCCATTGATAGGGTCAACAAAGAAACTTAACCTTTCACCCGTTGCGGTATATGCTCGTATCAATGCTTTCCAAGACTCCCACCTTTCTACATTGGGTGCGCCGGTTGCACAATAGTCGTTAAGCCATACACCTTCGGGGCGTATTCTTAAACGTCTGCTACCATTGAAAAAAGATTTATCAGCAAGCCATCCTATTACATCTTGAGGCGAGGAAAATCTATATCCCTTGCTTGAAGAACTGCTATTACTACTTGAGGTAGTGGAGTTGTTGTAATTATCGTTTTCGTCATCTAATATTATGCTGTCTTTTGAGATTACATAATCGTCATCTTCACTGACTTGTTCTGATTTAATTATTGAGGTTTTCTTTGACTCGTAGCATCTCTCTTTCAGTTCTGCGCTAAAAGAGTCATTACCTTTCATATCAGCATAGCCATAATAATATCTTGTTCCTTCTGAGACGATGCCGCCTTTATCTTCATATTCCTCTTCTTCATCTATTTCCTCCGACAGGACTACTAACACAACGCCATTACTGAAATTGGTAGTGCCCGATGCAACTCCATTGATTAGCATATAGTCAGCAGATAAGACCTCTTTGCCGATAGAGTCTTTCAAGCCAACAGTGCTGTAATTCCCTTGCTCAGTAACTCGATGCTCCTCTGAAAATATCGAGTATTTGCCATTTCTGTTTTCTTGATAAACTTTTTCGCCCTCTGCAAGGCTTGTGGTTTGGATTTTATTACCTTGTTTATCATAAACTGCATATTTGAAATCATAACCCTTATCGTCTCGTATTGGAACATACAATTTACCATTGATAAAGTATGGCATATCCTCGCATTCATAGTGCATGGCATCGAAATATGATTTCCCTTTGAAAACAATCTTTCCTTCTTTGTCTATCACATTAAAGCCATCGTATGTCAAGACAAATGCCAATCCTTCTGAGAATCTACCAACACATTGGGCTTCAATAGTGGTTGGTATCACTTCTTCACCTTTGGTATTGATATATCCCCATTTCTCTCCTTTGCAGGCTGCGGCCATTCCCTCACTGAATAAACCAAGTTGGGCATATTTTTCAATGGCTTTAATGAATTTGGGAGTAAGTTCCACGATATCCTCTTTGCTATTACTGCTATCCACGTTTTCGCTTTCAGCGGAATTCTTGTTTCCCCAATGCGAATAAGCAAAGAAGCCTCCACCCCCAATTAGGCAGAGCAAAGCTACGACCAATGCCCAAATCCAACCTTTCCTTTTCTTGGGTTCTGCATCAATAATTTCTTCTTGGATTTTTCCAACATTGTCTATCGGACATCCGCATTTCGGACATGCAGAGGCTTTATCAGAAACCTCATGCCCACACTCGTTACATTTTATTAGTGCCATGATAGTTATTATTTAGAAAGGTATGAGATGGTTATCAAGTTTCTCTCACCTCTTCTTTTTCTCCGCAAGATATTCTTCAAACTCCTTACCACTAAATAGGTATGCTTCCAAATTAGACTTTTCAAAATGCGGGGAGAAAACGATGTTTGCATCCAACTTGAAATCGATATCACCACTATGAGCAGATTCATAGTAACCATTGCCTTTCCAAGAAAAAGTCACGGAATCTTTTGCTGGAATAGGTTTCCCTGATAAATATTTGACTTCTCCTTGATTAGGGACCTCTTTGCCATTAATGGTGGGCGTATCCCAGTTTGACCAATTCATCCATTTTTCTTGGGCTTTAACCCTATACTCATTTCCTGACAAATCGAAATCATTGTCATTGTATACGATAACAGTACAATCAGTTTCACCACTGATTATTGGTATACCTTCTGGCTCATGTCCAGGTCCTTTTGTTGATGTTGCCTTTGTAATTTTAATATTGCTTTGAAATTCCTTTTTCACTCTATTATTCAGCCAACTGATAAAATCTGTATCCATTAAGCGTTCACTATTTTGTTTGTCGGTTAGACTTGTATCATACCAACCAGTTCTTTTTGCTATTAAGAACAAACTATCAGGATAGACAAAGAGCCCACGTGAATCTTTGGCGTAGAGTTTATTTTCTGCATTTTTGGCTATGAATATTTCTTTATCTTCTGCAATAGAGACTATCCATTCGTTTTCTTTTCTTTCTATTTGAATATTGTTTTTGTCATATTTAAATTCGAGAGAGTCGGCATTGCAGTTTGGATATAGATTGCGAATGGCCTGCTTGTCGCCTAATTCAACGGCCTTTGCAAATTTCTCAACGAATTGTTTGATCTCTCGCTCATCACTGGTCTGACTATACCACCAATAGCCACCACCTGCAATAAGAGCCACTAATAGTGCAATGATACCATACAACCACTTACGAGAACTTCCACCCTCATCATCTTCATAATAAACAGGTTGCACTTGCGGCGTTTCTTGTGGAATATGGGGTTCCGATCCCTTCGTTATCGGATATCCGCACTTCGGACATTTCGTCGCCCTGTCCGAAATCATGTTTCCACATTCGTTACATTTGATTAGTGCCATAAGCTAAGCGAAATTATTGTCTTATTTTTTAGATTCTAAATATTTTTTGTATTCGTTACCTTTTGCAACAAAATACTTATTAAAGAGTTTTTGGTCATCAATTAACCATTGAACTCTTACGCTATTGTCTTTTACCATTTGAGACCCCTTTAGGGAATGAGACATTAGTGTTTCTCCGTTAGGAGCAATATCTTTTCCTTTGATAGTGATTGAAAAAAAGGCAGCGTTCTCATTTAAACTGTTATTATACAAATTTTGATCCCAAACTTTCATTGTAACTTTATAGTCACTTCCTGAGATTACTACATCAGTAGTATTTGCCATGGTAATACCCAATTTCCAGTCGTCCAATTCAAATTCAGCAGGTTTTAATACACGAAGAGAACCTTTTTGGATTACTTTTTTCTTGAAATTACTACAAAATTCATTTACTATACTTTTATAAAATTCTTTATCTTTAAATCTTTCTGCCTTTACGGCATCATCTAATGACGAATTAATCCATCCTGTTTTTATTGCAAAATCTATTTCCTCCTTCGGGAAATCGAATAATCCTTTTGATGACACAATATACATTTGCCTTTTTGCATCTTTGGTAAGTTGAATACTTTGGGAGTGAGATAATTTTACATCTATTGTATCATTACCTGTTGGATGTACGATAGACATCGAATCAACATAGTATGAAACATGAAGAGATTCAGCTCCGTCGGATTTGGGATAGAGTTGTTGAATGGTCTGCTTGTCGCCTGATTCAACGGCCTTTGCAAATTTCTCAACGAATTGTTTGACCTCTCGCTCATCACTGGTCTGGCTATACCACCAATAGCCACCACCTGCAATAATAGCCACTAAAACTCCAATAATCCCATACAACCACTTGCGAGAACTTCCGCCATTCTTATCATCATAATAAGAAGGTTGAACCTGCGGTGTCTCCTGATGAATATGAGGTTTCGATCCCTTCGTTATAGGACATCCGCACTTCGGACATTTCGTTGCCCTGTCCGAAATCATGTTTCCACATTCGTTACATTTGATTAGTGCCATAGTTGAAAAAATGATAGTTGACTTTTTTCATTTTTTTGCAGACTCATACTCTTCATATTCTGTTCCAGTAAAAAACGATAATTCGGGCATTTTATCTAAAGATGGGTTATATACTAACATTACATCATCTTCATAACTCCATGTTCCTTCAAAATGTACGTCTTGCCATGTATAAGAAACTGTCCCATTAGCGGGAATAGATTTGCCTCCTATACTTTTCTTATTGTTTTGAAAATAATCATAATCATCGTTGCTTTTATGGATTACTGAAATGTAATAATCCTTGCTTGGAATTACAAAATTATTTTCATTGGAGATAGTAATGGTGTGAGTACATTTAAAATCACAGCCATGCGCATATACGTTTATTGCATTATCAAAATTGTCATCTAAATATTGGGATTTATTTGAGATTTTCACATTATCTTTTATTGCTCTTTTAATATATTCTTTCAACCATTTAATGAAGCCTCCATCCGATAGGCGTTCCGCATTTTGTATGTCGTTGAGATTCTTATCATACCATCCTGTTGCTTTTGCAACCGTTAGCAAACTATCGGGATAAGAAAAGATACCATAAGACTCTTTGATTTTGATTGTATTATCCTCATTTTTACCAATTATGAGCACAACATCATCTGCTCCTTTAACTAACCATTCGTTTTCTTTTCTTTCTATTTGAATATTGTTTTTGTCATATTTGAATACGAGAGAGTCGGCATTGCAGTTTGGATATAGATTGTGAATGACCAAGTTGTCGCCTGTTTCAACAGCTTTGGCGAATTGTTCAACAAGCTGTCGGGCTTCTTGGTCTCCAAAGTCTCCTTTTGATTGACTGTACCACCAATACCCACCGCCAGCGATTGCCGCCAGGAGTAGTGCAATGACCACATACAACCACTTGTTGGTATGACTTTCCTCTTCATCGCACACCGGCATATCTCTTGCGACATTTTCTTGATGCCGTACCATTTCTACCTTTATCGGACAACCACATTTCGGACATTTCGTCGCCTTGTCCGAAATCATGTGCCCACATTCATTACATTTTATTAGTGCCATATCTGATCTATTTTAGTTTATTCCTTCATTTCCTCCACCTTTCGATAGAACATATAGCATTTCTGATTATTGACAACATCTATTACCGAATGATCGGCAAAACCGCTCCCATAATCACTTGAATAAAATTATGGAACCGGTGTTGACGCATCTATTCTGTTGAAATATATATAACCAAGGAATTCATCCACCTCATAGAGTTTCACCCAGTTTGAATTTGTTTTCTGAAACCTGAAAGGCTCCCCAACATTTACTGTTTGTACAATAGGATAGTTTGTTCCAGGGCCTTTGCGAACGTTAACATAATTGTCGACCGGGTCTGTAATAGTGCCAACATAAAAACCACTGAAACGCACATAACTAGCAGGAACTATCTTTCCCCATTCCGAATCTGCCCATAACTGAACTTTGTCCTTACTTATTTGTTTGTAGCTTACTTCATCCCCTTCATTATATGTTACATATCCAACACTAAAACTACGGGTTGTATAGCCCTTACGAGACATTTCGTTGACCTCATTGTCATCATCCATATTAACATCCGTGTTCTCTTCTGTCGAGAGCGAGGTAAGAGCATCTGTAGGTAAAAAATTAAATGAATATTGTTCCCCATTTGTCAGATTACGGAAGGTTCCACGATATGTTTTACCATCAAACGTACCATCGAAACAGCCAGTGTTTTTCCCGTTTGGAGTATGCTCATTCATGATGAGTGTGCCATCTTCTTTCAGCGTACCGTTCAACGACATGTTCACACCGGCTTTTTGAAAATCATAATGGTAAAGTCCGCTCACCTCACTACCACTAATCGTAATCGACATCTCGGCACCATACGGGCCAATCTCTCCCCGGAACAGATGCTTACCGTCAAGGTTTTCTGCTTTAGCGACATCGACACTATCGGTCAAAATCTGATCAGTTCTATGACTATCAAACGCTCCCGACTTACACATCCACAATCCGAGTCCGATTAACACGGCCATCAAAACACCGATGATTATATACAAAGGTTTCTTTGAACCAGCCTTATCATTCTCTTTATAATAGAAGGGCTGTGGTTGCCCGACATTGTTCTGTTGGTTATGTTCAACAATGGTCGGGCATCCGCACTTCGGACATTTCGTTGCCCTGTCCGAAATCATCTGCCCACATTCGCTACATTTTATTAGTGCCATTACTATTATTTCTTTTTGTTTTTATATTCAAGATATTCCTCGTATTCATTTCCTGTTGGTTCGTAGGCTTCCATCGCTTCCTGTTCTGAAGGTTCATAGACCAGTTTACATTTTAATCCCTGAGGAATTCTGCCACCATGTGCCCCAACATAACATGAACCTACCCACGAATAAGTAACTTTTCCATTCTTTGGTATTGTTTTTCCTTGTAAATCATTACAAGGTTCTGTATATGGACTTTTATCTTCTCCTTCATCAGCCCACCATGTATAATCATAACCTTTTTCGACAATCTTTACCAGATAAGATTCTTTTGAAATTTCGCAATTATTCTTGTTTTCTATCACAACATCGTAATATACGGCTTCCTCTTCATTAGTCCCCATATCATAAAGATTAATAGCCTCATTCCCCCTTTTAACACTACTTTTAACGACCTTTACATTCGCTTTCATCACTTCGATAGCTTTCTTCTCAATCCAAGGGATAAAATCTTTGTCTTTTAGCCTTTTTGCCTTTTCCACATCATCTAATGACCCATTAATCCACCCTGTTTTCATTGCAAATTCAACATCTTCTTTGGGGAAAGTAAAAATCCCCTTTGATGATACAATGTACATATTTTTAGTCGCTACATCGTTCACAAGACGTAAACTTTGCAGATGTGACAATTTCACATCGATGGTGTCATTACCATCCATATGGGTTATAGCAACAGAATCTTTATGATAAGTAACATGAAGCGATTCTGCATTCTCTGCATTAGGATATAGTTGATGAAGTAGATTATTATCACCCAACTCAACAGCTTTTGCAAATCTTTCTACAAAATCTTTAACCTCACGCTCTTCTTCAGTCTGGCTATACCACCAATAGCCACCACCGCCAATAACCGCCAATAACAAGACGATGACGCCATACAACCACTTACGGGTTCTGTTATCATCATTTCCTTCATAATAGACAGGCGATATCACATTGGTTGGCTGATTAACAACCGAGATATTATCAAAATTTTTACATACATAAGTAAAACCATATTGCATGGATGATTTGGCTATAACAGAAACGTCATCACCATACTTATATTTGATATAGGAGTTGCTTGCCGGTCCAACTGTAGCTGTTGGCAATCTACTCATGTCGCTTTCCAGTTCTACTAATTGGTCCTGAATAATTACAGAAATACGCTCAACTTCTTCCGCCTTTTCCGAAAGTTGTTCAATACAAGGCAAAAGGACATTATCATAACTCAATGTCAGAATCTCATTACGTGATATGAGTTCAGAAACTGCGAACTCGAAGATTTCGAATAATACATCTGTATTGCATACCATTACGCCATTAAGCACAACGCTAAAACCGATGAAATTTCCATCGGTATCTAAATGACGAATATAGCCATAGTACATTAAATCACCATCGCGATGAATAATCATCTGCGATTGCGCACTGGCTCCATAGAGAAATTTTTGATACACATCCTTTGTATAATCGTTAGGATACTGTGTGTATTCTTTGCCGAATTTTCCAAAGACATAAACGTTACTATTCATATTACTATCTGCTTTCAAATTCTATGTATCCGTCTTCTGTATTTTGTCTGACACTCGCAAATTGCTCTAAGGCCGACTGGCCTAACAGCAATGGAGCAACCATGGTGTCGACAACAGTCGCTCTTACATTATATATTTTGACACTTTCTTCTCCTTCACCTATTTGCAGTTCTTGTATTTTAATTTCCAATCCTTCATGAATATGACCAGTCGCAGTCCTGAAATTCGTTCCTCCAATAATATCAGAGTCTGTCAATTTTCCTTGTTGATACATATAAGCTGCTTCTGGAAGAGTAATGCAAACATCAGATGCCCCCGTATCATATATCATATCAGATTTTATCGAATTGTTCAATATTACCGGTATTGTTTTTACACCATGTGTTTCTTGATATGGTATACGAATAACACCACTATTGTCAGTAGAAGAAGTTAAGAGAGTATCAGTCACATAAGGAGAATGAGTCTTAAAATCCTTCGGTTTCTTTTTTTTACACCCGCATAGCACCAGCACAGCAAGTGTCAATACCATCATCAGAGTATATTTGCTCATAATTTTAATTACTAATTAATTCATAATATTTATTATACCTTTTATTAAGATTGTTTAAGTATATCTTTTGGTCTTTCGAGTATTTTATTTTATCAATACGAATTAACAACTTAGAGGCTTCTTCAATATCACTCATAAGTTGTTCTTTATATTGGTTTTTCTTTAACCTATTGTCTTTTGAACGGGTAAATTCATGATCAATTTGGTTTTTTTTATCATCGAGTCTCTTTAGTATGTCACGTAGTTTCTGCACATCTCCAATTAATTGCAACTGAGCATCTACTTCTATCCCTTGATATTTCGAGGCTTTGTATTCATTATATATCGTCGAGTCGGTGCGTAGAATGAATTTGTAGGCCTGGATTATTCTATTTAATTTTTTAATTTCATCATCGGCTTTTTTACTCTTCTCACGTTCTTTTTTAAGTTCACTATCTAAAAATCTTCTTTCCTCATCCAATGGTTTAACATAGTTATTGTACCAATCTTTCTTCTTTTCCTTATCTTTAATTTGTGATAAGTCAACACTTTTATAACTTTTACTTGCCTCTCTTTGTTGAGCATTTGCCACATCATTATAACAAATACACAATAAAATAGCTATTACAGTTGTTTTCATAATGAAATGTTTAGAATTCATCATGCTTTTTGGGGCCTGACGGATTATTATTTTTATTATTATTCTTATTTTTATTATTATCTTTGTTTTTATTCTTTGATTGAGGTTGAGGCTTATTTGCTGTATTTTTGGGCTTTTCACGTTTAGCCATTGTCGGTGTATGTGAAGCACCTTTTGACACCACCTTTATAACTACTGACCCTTTAGGTTCCCCATTTACACGATAGACAATGTTTGCCTTTCCGTCTGTAGGAATCTCTTTAATGGTGATTTTGGCTTGAGACAGAGAAATCGGTTTTATATAGCCTGATCTGCATGACCATTCACCATTTGGCTTGCCAGTCCATCTTACAGTAATGGTCTCGCCTTTTTGAACAATCTGTTTATCAACTTGTATTTTCCCATTATCTTGATATTGAACTGTTTTCTCATCGTTGTTATCATGCAAGGAATTCACCAAGTCTCTCATGGAAACATTATCGTCTCCAGATTCAATAATATTCTGATTGTCTTCTTCTAAATTATCACTTTCTGGATACTGACGAACATCGTTCGTTCCTTGGTCGTCATTTTTTTTTCCTATATTCTTGGACTCGTTTGAGGTTTGTGAAACAGTCTTTTCTCTTTCTAGATTTGAATGAATGCTATCTGTATTTTGACTGATTAGATTGCTTTGTTGATTAGAATCGCCAGAAAAGAATTTATAACCACCATAAATACCCAACAATACGAGTATTAAAACAATAAATAGTTTCTTATTACTTTTTTTCGGAGGCCTAGGAGGACGATTACCTGGACCTGCATTGGGTGATTGTGGGGGGAGACCCGGAGTTGACAGAATTGTACTTTGCAGATCTATCAACTGATTATTCAGGGTACGATAATCTTCCATGATTGGAGCCAATTGAGGTTGTTTTCCAACATATCCTTTTATGACCTTTAATGAAGATTGCACCTTTTTGCTCATCTGCATCACAATCTTATTGGTATGAGCAGGATTAGTTACAGCATTCTTATAACATTGAATGATGCTGTCTTTCATCGGTTTAACAGCCGACTCATAGACATTAATTTGCTCAGGACTGAGTTCTACGTCAAGGGTAGCTTTGTCCAGCTTGTATGATTTGGAGATGGTAAGCCACGAAAAGTTTTTCAGTGCAGACAAGAAACTGGCATTTCCAGCCTCATAGCTCAATTTACAAATCAACCCTTTCTTCGAGTGTAAAAATGAACTATCGACGTATTTGAGATTGAAACTCGAAGAGTTGTCGTCTATGTTAAGACGAAGTGATTGGAATATTTTTTCTATCTCTTCAGTATTCGCTTCTTCAAACTTTTTAATTCTAAACCGATATCCTGTGTTAGCCTTTTCTATAAGAATATTATCCCTTAAAATAATGTCATTAAAAACAAAGTCGAATAAGTCATACAATTTTACTACATTTTCACAATACTGATTCTGAAGGACCATTGATATACCTAAGAATGCACCTGTCCTATTACCTCCGGAAACCATATTGTAACGGAGATAATTATACACGACATCGCCATTTTCTTTCCGATTAATTGTCAACTTTGATTCTTCCTTACTTCCATCGTAAAACAGTTGGAAGTATTGGTCATCCTCTGTTGTCCCCTTATAGAGATTAAAACCATTGGGAACTCCATATATAAAAAATTTCATGTCATTCATGCCTTATCCTTTAACAGATTTCAAAATAGACTTCCATAAAGATTCTGGATAGTAATCACGGCCAGGGGTATAAATTTGTCCTCCATTTAAAATATCATTAAATGTACCAGCAGAAAACGTAACAAAATCAAACCGGTATGGACGGAAAAAACTAGTAATAGGATTATTGTTTTTATAATTAGCGAAGATTCCAGGATATTGGTTATATATATTTTTAAAAAATTGATGCGTATTAGGCTTTCCATTAGGCAACATTAATTGTGGCTGCTTATCAACTTTATGACAGGTAAAAATTACCTTGTCGGTCGGTTGAAGTTGAGCTTGCATATTCTGAATTCTCATTGCGTATGCATTTCTGTCACTTTGATCATCTCCCCAATCCTGCTCAACGATAAAGACCCATGTTTTTCGATTTGGATATGAGCAAATCTGATTTATATACGTTGGGAAGGAACGGTTGGGGTTGCTTTTATCAAAATAATGTTCTCCCGGAGCTTCTAAAATTTGACATATAGGACGTCCTATATGGTCAAGAACTTTAACTAGCATAAAACTAATAACATCATTTCCGTCAGCGGACGTATTACTATTTATCAGTTGATTAAAATTATCACACATACGCACATAATGCGTATCGTAAGCAGGGCGGAAGGTTCTGTCAGGTACTACTTGGCATCCAATACTAGTTAGATATCTTGTTAGCCGGATAAGCGTCATGGTTTTTCCTGATGTACGTGCGCCAAAGAGAACAACTATAGGCGAAACATCACTCACATTAACTATTATTTGATTAGGATCACGAATTTCTTCTACACTTAACCCTGCAATATTTACTTCTGGACTCTCTTAATTTTTAGGCTCCTCAACATCAGGAATATTATCAATAACTGGGACTTCATTTGTTACGTCTGTCGCAGAACCTTCCAACACGTCAGCGGGATCTTCTCCTGCTATTTTAAAATTCTTATCTTGTTCCATAATTAAAAATGTTCTTTAGTTAATGCTATTAATTTTCTGCTTTAAATGCTATGTCAAAGAAGATGAATCCTGCCACATCAACGAGAATGGCAATAATTACCCAAAAGATAAAACCTCGTCCTGCATACTTCCCATTGATAAAATCTTTCCAAACATCAATAACACTTAACATACGATCTGTATCAGAGACATTTCCCTCTTTGTAAATAGCATTATCTATTGAATCTTTAAAGGCTATATACATTGAATTATTTGCAATAGAGGAATAGGATTCTGTTAAAATCCTTCCTGCATTAATCATCACGTCATTATCAACACCGTCCATTTCATGCACAGCGGTGAGCATCTTATTTAGATTATTAATATTAGCTTTTACCTCATTCTTTGTTTCAGTTTTTGTTAAACCTGTAACTTTATTGTAAAAAGCTTTTTTCTTTATACTCATAATATCGTCTAAATTTTTAGCATATATCGTTGCTACGTCAACCCAAGCCTTTTGAGTATTTGCCTTTGGTTTTATGCGCTGAATCTTATCTAGACTTTTATTAGCATCGCCACGTTTGGAGTCAAATGCATTTAACTTTGATTCGATTTCAAGTAGAATAGTTTCACACCGTTCTCCGATTCCTGGTCGGCTTGGATTATCTATTTCTGTGAGAAATTTACGGAACGTAATCTGAATATCCTTTTCAAAGTTTGTCCACTCTATATCCATTTGCTCTTTTATTTTTTTATTATCAAGCAAATCACTCAGATATGTTTTTGTCCTCGACATATCTTTTGTTACAACATCTTTAACGACTGAACGGTAGAAAAATGTATGGGTGTTGGTAGGCATGCTACAAATCAACCAAAATATTATCAAGATAAGAACTCCGCCTAAAAAATTCCATCTTCGATTTTCCATATAGATATTTTGATTAAGACTATCTACTATTTTTTTTGAGCCCCAAGAAGCAATTACAAAAAAACCTATAGTTGCAATCCATAAAAATACTATAGGGACTGAAGGTTGTAAAAGATGTAATGATTCTACTGTAGCCCAACAACTGACAGCTGCAAATGCTAAAAATGCTAATACAGAAAGTATCTTTAGAAAATTTGTCTGGTACATAATATAATCTAAATTGAGGTTCTTAATGATAAAAACGTAATACGTTTCATATGATTATTAATAATAATTTTGAAACCATTACAATGATTTGTCCCTAATTGCTTTACATATTTCTTGCATTATTTTCAATGCGTTTTAGACCCTCGGCTCAACGGATGCGGTTAGTAGATTTCTTTATTCAAGGCACAAAAGAAAGTGTGAGCCTACTTAACGTATTCTATCTGTAGGCTCTCGACTGCCCTAATGTTGAATAAGAAAAGTCGCTCACACCTTGGGCTGTATATGTAGATGATACATATATACGAACCTAAGGTTGCGTCTTTTGCTTGTCCGAACATTAAGTGAGTTGTTGAGATTCACAGATACGGAATAGCTAAACGCTTCCTAATTATGTCTGCCGCAGATTATATGCGGCACTGCAAATATAAGAAGTATTTTTCAAAAACGCAAATATATGAGCGACTATTTTCTTTATTCATGTAAAATGTCTCCTACTTAAACTTAATCACTCGGAAATCATTTTTATTGTCAATGATGACGCCGTCGGCATTGAGTTTGCGGGCTTTGCGGGCGGCTTTCCATAACAGGTATTTCTCAAGGCGCGGACGCTCTGGACGAATGAGAGGCAGAATCAATGGTGTATAGGAACCGTAAGCCGTCACCTCGAAGTCACGATTCACCTCGTTCTCATTCAGGAACACCTGCACATGGTCGTAAGTGTCTTTCTTCCGTTGGTCGGTCTTGAAAAGCACTTTTCCGAGCAGCGTCGTGTGATGGATTTTCTTCTCATAGTTCTGCTTCAACGTGTCGGTGTTGATGTAACCAACGGTACAACTTGCACATAGGAGCGAAACACTCACGCAGAAGGATAAAGTCTTGAATTGTTTTTTCATTTTGTTGCTTTTTAAAAGATTAAACTTAATAACGGCAACAAAAATAGTATATTTGCTACGAAAGGCAATCATCCATTTCGTCCACTCGGAATGACGGAGCCCTTACTGCTTCTTACGAGACGGCAGGAATGTCTGACTGTCGTAGTACTCGCGAACCTTCTCGAACTCATTGGAGAAGAGTTCTTTGTCGAACCTTTGCTGGTTCTTCTGCCATAATTCTTGATATTTTCGCATACATGCTTCTCCGAATGCGACATGCTGGAGACCGTATGCTTTCATCTCAGACTGATTCATAGCGTAATAATCGGCATTACGATATGAGCCCATGTATTGTTCGTAAATGGGACGAATGGCGTCGTCCAATAAACGATGCACCTGAGCAACATCGACTGCTGTATAGCTAATGGAAGAGGAAGGTGTATCAGCAGCTGGAAGATCCGCCTTTGGTGAATGGGGGTTAGGAACAGAAGACTCTGGCTTTGAGGAATGGGCTTCTGGTTGAGGCTGAGGACTCACTGACCGTTGGCTACTGGTCATTTGGGGTATGGGTAGTTTGCTCGTATGGAACGAAGAATCCTCAATGTCTGACGACTGAACAGGAATGACTGTATTCACGGAGTCTTTATCGGCATTATGCTGATGTGATGGAGTCAGTACCTTTTGGAAAGGATTTCGCCAAAAGAAAACGATTGACAACACTATGCACACCATAATGATGGCAACGACCAACCAGTAAGGATGCCTTCTGCTGATTGCCACATCAATATCGGCAACCCGCTGATAGCGCATAGAGGGATTGGTTGCCGTACACCTACGTATCACCTTATTATATATATCGGCACAGGGTAGCGTCTGAAGTATGCGGCCAATGGCATAGATGTCCGTCCGGGCATCAGGCTTTGCCGAACCGCCTATCTGTTCGGGTGCGGCATATTTGTCCGTTCGACCTTTCGTGTCGATATAGCTGTCGGTATAGCAATAGCCTAAGTCGACGAGCACGACATCATGGTCTATGCGGGTTATCAGGATATTGTCTGGTTTCAGGTCTAAGTGTACTACCTGGTGTTCGTGCAGATAGCCCACCACGCTGAGCAGCTGACGGAGGAAGCGGTCGGCATTCTTGCGATTGCGGAAGTAGTCGGGATGATGTTTTACAAACTGACTGAGCGTCTCACCATCGACATAGTCCATCAAGATGCCATCGTCGGTCTTGGCTGCATAGTGTACCAGGTGGGGATGGTCGAGGCGATAGCCTGTCTCAAACTCCTTTTGCAGGGCAGCAACATAGTGGGGATTGGTACGCAGTTCAGGCTTCAGCCGTTTCAAGAAGTGCAACTTGCCATACATCTTAACAAGGAAGCACTCGCAGGTGGTGCCGCCTACTTGCAGCCGTTCGGCATCAGGAAAGGCCTGTTGTACTTCAGAAAACGACGAAGTGCTATCCATGTGTATGCTATAACGGTTTGAAGTCTATACCCTGTGCTTTGCCTGCCGTGAAAGCACCAAGACTCTTGCCCTCTCTAATCACTTCAGAGACGAGCAACGGATAGTGGCGGACGATATGTGTGAGCGTCAGCAGGTCGTCTTGGCATAATTTACTATTCTCGCTCCCTATCACCCGGAAGTGGTTGTCTCCTTCATACTCTATCACCAGCTTGCGATTGGGAGAATAGGTTATCAGAAGTTTCTGACCTCTCGCCATAGAACAAGCCAACAGTTCGTCACGATTGTCGAAAACAGAATTGCTGTGTGCTGCATCTTCCAATCGTAATGACTCCCAGTCGGCATATCCAAGATAGCGGGCGATGATATTCAGTGTTGAGATGCGAGGAGTACGTTCGTCAGCAATGAACCCTAAAAGTCGCTTCATGGTGTTGACACCAATATGCTCACCCGTCATAGACTCTATGTCGAGCGTCAGCAAATCACAATCACAAGAGAGTCGGATCTCATGACCCAACTTCTCTCGTAATAAATCTATTATAAAAGGGGAAAACCTCATCTTCTCATCTTCTCATCTTCTCATCCGCTGCGTAAGGTTGGACTCCTTGTAATACAGATAAGTAGAATGGGTAACTCCGCTTGGCTGTATTTCGTATTAAAACGAATATGTACCAAGAAGAGCGTCTTTCCTCTAACCCCTATATTACTTTTGTAAGTGTCCAATTTACGCAGTAGGAATAAGCGAAATGCGCTTTCTTCAATATGTCTTCCAAAAGAGCCTATTAAGGCAATATTGCAATGCAAAGGTACAAAAACTTTTTCAACTACCGCCATTTGCGGTATTAAATCTTCCAAAAGTAGATGAAGAAACAGTCTGTCACGATGGATTATACCATATTGCTTTTATGGTCTTCTCATTGCTTGTCAAGATGGCGTGCAAGAAGGAAGAGGAAATCTGACAGACGGTTGATATATGCCAGTATGTCAGGAGCAAGGAACCGCACAGACGAGTATTCCACAAGGCGGCGTTCCACACGACGGCATACAGTACGGCACACATGACACCAGGAAGCAGACACGCTGCCGCCGGGCAAGACAAATCCACCGAAAGGAGTCTGTCCTGACAAACAATTGTCAGAGAATTCCTCAAGCCATTTCAAATCTTGGGCACACACAGGGTCTGAACCATCCATGCCACTGCTTATAAGACCACATATAGAAAGCAACCTACGCTGAACGACCCTGAGAGAATCTGCAACACCACTACTATCGTTGGATATGGATACAAGATAGCCAATGCAGGCACACAACTCGTCCAACTCTCCACACACTTCTATCTGAAGAGAATCCTTGCGAACCCTCTCGCCCGATGCTGTGCTTGTCATACCGGCATCACCCTTGCATGTTGATATTTTCATGTTTTTCAAATTTCTAAAGTTTCTCATGTCTCCGACATGCTGTCAGTTGACAAGTTTACAAGTCAAATAGTTATTAGTTTTTCCGGTCATTTCCAAGCTCAAGCAAGAAGTGTAACAATTTGTTGACTTGTCAACTTGTTTTCTTACAAAGCTCAAGGAAACTCCTTTGAGCAAGTTTGTAACTTGCGAACCAACGGTCACTGACCGAAGGGAAAAGTAAACTTGAATCATATTATATTTACCTTGAACGTCTGCTTGTGTCTTTGAGTATCGAAAAACAAGACACCACAGCTGTACAGGTCAAAGGAAACCCCTACCCTATTGTCGTTCACCATTTCCTGCCAGCATCCATACGCCTTCCCGCACTTATGGATACCTTCCATTATCAAGACAGACGACTCAGACATCATTCCAAGAAGAGCGTCCTTGCCACATATGTCAGCACTTGAGGCATCGCAGCGAAGCATGACATGCTGCATACTTTCAAACACCCCTTTTGCCAAACGCCCTTTCAAATCATCATTACCCACGAACCTTACTTTTCGGCAACCAGCCTTTACATACTCCTCGAACATTCTGGATTCATGACACAAATCAACGACGGCATTAGGCTGGCAATAATTCGCCAGACGGAAATAGAAGCGGAAAAGCCTCTCTTCACACTTGTCATCATGACGAAACCTGTTTGACAACACTTCATAGGCATAATATGGAAGTCGTTCCGCCACGACATATCTGACGAAACGATATGCCCACGGCGACTGCACTCCAAACCCCATTGTGCGTGGAGACCTTAACAATCTGCAAAAGACACGGATTAAAGGATTGTCTGTCATGAATTAAAAACAAAGATATCTACTTGCGTAGCAGAGCCATGGTACGAAATACTATCCAACTCTTAAAGTGGAGCTGGCGGGAGTCGAACCCGCGTCCAAACAGGGAAACCATACGCTTTCTACACGCTTATTCCAGCCTTCGGTTTTCATGTTTCAGCAAGACCTGGACCACCAACTGAAACCTTAGCCTCAATAGTTTTCAGATACGCACAGAGGCGTACGCACCCTATTCCCGATTTTCCTGCACCGCTTAATCCTCAGATTCGGGACAACACCCTTGGAGCAGTGTCTCGTCGCATCACCTTGTGACGCGATAAAGCCAGTAATCTACTATACTTCGATTAGGCAGCGAGAGCATACCTATTGTTGCCAATTAAATTTTTGCCCGCTACGATTATGGAGATAGCCGACGAGTCTCCGCGTGCTTACGTACCATTCCATCCCGCTGTCAAATCCAAACAGCCCCAATGTCATGGAGATTTCTGTATGCATTTCAAGCAACTGAAACACATTCCATTTGCAAAGTTAGTGCAAATCGAGTGAAGAACAAAATAAAAAACTCGTTTTTTTATTTTTTATTCCGAGATGAAGCCTAACTTATCTAAAGTTAGTGCAAATCGAGTGAAGAACAAAATAAAAAACTCGTTTTTTTATTTTTTATTCCGAGATGAAGCCTAACTTATGAAAAAAAACTGCAAAAACCGTCTGACATACAAAATAATTCAGTAACTTTGTCCTCGGTGATTATAGCGAATATTGTCTGTAATACTTGTATCTTAGCATTATAAAGTTATAACTATTTTTGCTAATCACCGAATTTGCAAACACTCATAATTCATCGCACTCATCACAAAACAAGTAATATTTCACTATGTACATACCTCCATTCACCATATCATCGACAGCCATCAAACTGATTGCTGAGATTTCTGCACAGATGGAACGCTTTGCCATTAGACTGGAACAAAGTGACGAATTGCGTCTGCGTAAAGCCAACCGCATCAAGACCATCCACTCATCTCTTGCAATAGAAGGAAATGAATTGAGTGAAGGTCAGGTAGCAGATATCATTGAGGGAAAGTCTGTTGTAGCTCCATTGCGCCAGATACAAGAAGTAAAGAATGCGATTGCTACATACGACATGTACAATTCGCTAAATCCGTTCAGCGTGAAGGATTTGCTGCAGGCACATGGCACTATGATGATGGCACTCGCAGATGATGCTGGTAAGTTCCGCAAAGGTGGCGTTGGTGTATTTTCTGAAACAGGACTTGTTCACATGGCTCCACCTGCAGAACGTGTACCTATGCTGATTGACGACTTGTTTGAATGGCTTACAAAGGCTGATGACCACCTGCTCATTCGTTCATGTGTGTTCCATTACGAATTTGAGTTCATACATCCATTCTCTGACGGTAATGGTCGTACAGGTCGCCTCTGGCAGTCCCTTATATTGGGCAGATTGAATCCGTTGTTTGCACATCTACCTGTGGAAAACATGGTTTATGCAAATCAGGAGGCATACTATGATGCCATCTCATCCAGTACAGCCAAGGGAGACTCAGGGCCTTTCATTGATTTCATGCTTGGCGAGATACTCAAAACCTTGAAATCACACCAAGGAACAGAGCAACCAGACTATAATCCTAACGAGTCACCTCTTGACAAGCAGTTCGGCACAATATTCGGCAAAGAGTTCGGTGTAAAGTTCGGTATAAAGTTCGGTGATAACGAAAAGCAACTTCTTCTTTCCCTTAACGCCAACCCTGGCATGACCGCCCAAGAATTAGCAGACAACCTCGGCATTACCAAACGCGCAGTAGAGAAACAGATTAAGAAACTCCGCGAACTCAATATCCTCATACGACAAGGCAGCTCCAAGAACGGATTATGGGCAATAAAAAGAAACTAATACTTTTTTCCAGCAAATAGAAACTTATCTAAAGTTAGTGCAAATCGAGTGAAGAACAAAATAAAAAACTCGTTTTTTTATTTTTTATTCCGAGATGAAGCCTAACTAATCTAAAGTTAATGCAATTCATTCTATGTTCACCAGTGCGAAACGTACGTCCACCAGTGCGAAACGTACATCCACCAGTGCGAAACGTACATCCACCAGTGGTGAACATAGATTTCAAACGCTTAAAAGGATTTTTTTTTGCCAATTATCAGCTACTTAGAAAGGTAAAGGCTGAATAATTCAAGACAGTCTGAAAACCAATATGTCGCCAGCAGCAACCGTGTAGCGTTTTTTAGTTTTCATGGTCTTCAATTGTTTTGTTATCTGTACCGGAATATTGTTGCTCCATACAATATCTACGGTCATTTTGCTTCTATAATCTTTATTGACCAAGGCAAGATATTGTTTTCCATTCTTGGTGAATTGCGATACTATTGCCCCCTCCTTTCCAATAACCATCATTTTCTTGATGTTCAAGGGTGTAGTGTCCTGCTGTTTTGTTCCTTTAGGAAGTTTCAACAGATGCCTTACAGAAACGACATCAGCATTATGGAAAAGAGATCCTATCGTCCTTATTTCCGTATTCATGGTCTTGACAATGTTATAAGTCTTTGTCTTTTTCCCATCGTAACTGACAGGACCATTCCGGTAATTAAAGTTGTCATGGTCTTTCGGAGTCCAGTATGTATAATATTGTATTCCCTGTGCTCCGTATGCGAGATTTGAATACACCTGAAGTCTCAAGGATGCAATAGTTGGTTGCGGATATGAGAGATGTGGAGTGCTGAGTACGAATCCCCAGAACGGAATGTTTACCCTTCGACTTTCCCGTCTTATAATCTCTAAGTTCTCATACCATTCAGAACGCAGGCCTTTTGTCGTTATAGGATAATGGTCGAAAGATAGTACTTTCACGCCAGTTGCTATTGCAAGATTGACATAGCTGTCATAGTCTTTTGTCTTTGTGTGTTTCAGGATAGCTTTTCCATAGTATGGCAGGATGTTCATATACAGGAAATGCTTTGGATCGACCTGCCTGATTTTCTTTACTGTCTGCCTGATTTCTCCCAGTTTGCCGCTGTCGGGTTCATCATAAACGAGATATCCATACAATGCAGGATATGCCATCAGTTCCCTTACCATTCTGAGTTTGTTATTGTCAGCCTCCACACATCTTGCAATAATCTTCACGCCAACTTTATCGGCTATTGTCAAGGCTTTCTTGGCATCACTTATTTTCGGATAGTTTGTCACACAGATGTCGAATCCTGCATTCTTGAATTCCTTGAAATACTGTTCCGTTGAATGGTTGTAAGGAACTCCCATGTATGCTACGACAGGAATACCCCCGGCATATATGTCAACTACCGTTATTATAAGGAATGCCAGTATTGCACAGAATCTCTTTATCATGCTGTCAAACTATTTGCTGTTCTTGGAGTTGTCAGTAATAACCCTTCTTAAATGGCTCTCGTATGCCCATTTCACCACGAATACAGGCATGAGCTTCAGACAAAGCCTTGAAAGTGGGTAAACGTACTTGAAGGAAAACGGTCCATAGAGTTTCTTTATGCCATGGCAATAGATTTTGAATTCTCTGAGCAGATTCTTCAATTTCTTCCGCCTTCTGTACACGCTTGACTGTCTTCTGAAATGCAGTATCACGTCCGTAAGATTACCGATGTTGAATCCGGCAATTATTGCATCGAACCACAGGGCCAAGTCCTGATTCGTCTTATACTTTTCGTTATATCTCAATCCGTTTTCAAAAAGCCTCATCCTCATCATTACCGTTGGGTGGGCAAGTGGATTGGCTTTATATATTGATTTATATACCGACTTGTTGTCCCTTGGATAATATCTGTTGTTCAGTGGTTCGCCATATTCGTCAATCTCAAGTATAGCTCCCCCGAGAATGTCAATCTCAGGATGTTGCTCCAGATACCGTTTCTGTTTCTCAAAGCGTTCTGGGCAAGATATGTCATCGCTGTCCATGCGTGCCACGAGGTCTGTTGTTATGACATCCAATCCTTCGTTCAGCGATTTCGTAAGTCCAAGGTTGGTTTCGTTCTTTATAATCACCATCTTGTCTCCTACTATCTCCCTCCACTTATTTATCACTCTTTGAAGGTCATTGTCGAGAAAGCCATCCTGAACAAGCACCACCATATCAGGCTTTTCTGTCTGGTCTGATATGATGCTTTGAAGTGAACGGTCCAGATACTCTGGCCTTTCAGACTTATATACTGACATTAATACGGATAGTGTCATTGTTATATGAAGGATTTAAAATCGATTATGTATTGATGGCGTTTACCATCGTGAACGCTGTCAAGCGTTATATATTCACCCGTTTCTGAGAAACGCGGGTGTAAGTCACATCTGTTTTTCCCAAAATATTTCATGGGATGGTATAATTCCAGCAATGGGAAGAGCATATCAGTTTCCATATTGTATGCAACGAGGTGCTGCATCCTGCTTTTGTCAGGATAAGAGTCAATCTTTATTTTGTAGATGAAAGAGCTGATAAGAGAATAAAGGTATTTTATTGCAGATTTAAGCAATGGCATATCAGACAGTATCTTTGCTATGAAGCTTTCTTTATTGGAATATTGTGCCATTCTTGATTATGTTTTTTTGTTATACCATCTATTACTCCTCTGCATATATTCTTCAGATTAGACAATCTCGGTGGAACAAACAAAGTCATGTATGGCACTTTTACTATATACTTAATTCCATTTCTTACTTTCCATCTGAGTGGCACATAATCCCTTCTTAACAGCCAAAAATAATTTCTATATTGATAGAACAATCTAAAAGATGCAGGAATAGTAACAAATTTATTTAGAACCTTAAATCCGTTATGCCCTAAACTATGATAAATATAAGCATCATTTACACTTATCGTCATTAATCCAAATTTGCATTTCGCACGCCAACACCATTCACAATCCACTCCGTCTATGAAAAGTTGCTCATCCATTCCTCCAACCTTATCTATAATGTCAATTTTTGTTAGTGAAATAGAATTCCTTACATAATCAACATGCACGAATACCCTTCCGCAAATATCAAATTGACGGTATTTCTGCACGTTGTTACTGTTATATACGAAACCTTTTTCTTTATCAATCGCCTTGCAGCCAACAATCG
>SAMEA3663083__coassemble_334_pt1 | contig 30931 bp, 29 predicted proteins | sample SAMEA3663083__metabat2_high_PE_004 | metagenome-assembled genome bin SAMEA3663083 (sample SAMEA3663083) | pig gut metagenome | biome: pig gut; feature: pig-associated habitat; material: faeces | place: France | collected 2012 | reverse complement strand
TTCGGTGCACATCGTTCGGCTATCAAAGCGCGAGATAGTGGGTTCTTTGTCAAGTGTCTACTTCTGTGGCGGCGACTGTGTGGAGGAACAATGGCTTCGAATGAGCAAGGCAGCCAAAGTCCTTCATGGCAGAGAACACTGTGTTCCTGCTGCTGACAGCACTCATACGCAACTTCTACAAGTTCCTCATGGACAGGATAGACGCAAAAGCCTTCGGACTAAAGAAGAGCAGCCGCATCAAAGCCTTCGTATTCAAGTTCATCAGCGTGCCAGCCAAGTGGATAAGGACGGCAAGGCACTATCAGCTGAATTTCTACACGGACAACAAATCATATCAGAACCCTTTTGCATTCACTGACGGCTAAGAAACCGAATTCGCGGGTAAACGACAGCATAAAGCCCCTGAAATGCTTGACGGGGTAAGGGGAAGCTGGGCATAACCCATGCATAATCACGTCTGTAGTGGCAAGACTATCGTCAGATGGTGAAGCGAACTGCAAAATTAGTCAACATCAATATTAGTTGCGGATTTTAGGATATAAGTAAATTATTTCATTAAATCTGTTATTAAACATTCATTGACGAGTATATACTCTACCACTGGAAATGTCAATAAGATTACCATCAACGATATTGAAACTATGTCGATTGTAGATAAAAACCTTCGTTCCTTCAACATGATATGGTTGATCCACGCAGATATTAGCATTCATATACCATTTTCCAAAAGCGTTTCTAGAAAAACCACTTTCTTTATGATCCGATAGCATATATTCACCCTCGACAACTTCACCGTGAAACCAATAAGCCCACGCAATTGTTGGAGCACCATCTCCTTCTAATTTTGTTCATAAATCCACCATCCAGACAAATTTCCCGATTTTGTGTTAAAATCGTCTTCAATTTCCCCTTTACTGCATGATGTCGCTATAACTACGAAAAGAATAGACAACAATATTTTTAGTACTTTCATTGGAATATAAAATTTAACATTTTAATAACCTGGATTTTGAACAAGGCTTGTATTGTATTTTAACTCCATTTCTGGAATTGGGAAAACCAATTCATGGTCTTTGCATCCAGACACCTCCTTCAATTTTCCAATTCTTTTGAGCATAGCAAGATAACCATATTCTTTACCTGTATAGTTCCATGTTTTTATGATTTCATCTTTGTCTGTAGTTGATTCCTTATTCAACAAGGTGAGATATTCTCGTGAATATATGACAGTTCCTTTATCTGTAAATTCTCCGTATTCATTTCGTGTTGGAGAATACTCAAATATAGGATTCCATGTTGAAGATAAGTTTACGTTATAGGTCTTTGCCAAAGTCATAGATATTTCTTTTTTTAGAATCTCCAATGCATCATTTGACAACATGTAATTAGTGTTCCTATTTTGAAGAGACAAGCTGTTTAGGTCACTTAAAATGCTTGTGTATATAGTTTGAGCTGATGTTTGTGGGACAGAAATGTTGCTAGATTCGGTATCTAAAGGCTGAGTGACATATGGTACATTTCCCCATAGCATAGCTATGTTATAGTAAAGAAATGCCCTTAAAGCTGTTGCCTGTGCTTTGTATTCAGAATGTTCCTCTTTTGTGCAATGAGAAATAATCGAATTTGTTTGATTTATTGCTTCATAAGCATTTTGCCACAAGCTACTGATTTTACTGTCAGTTGGACGGATTGATGTGGAATTACCATTGCTATGTAGCTGTAAAAAATAGTTTTCCAGATCAATTTGTTGTTTGGTGAATCTACGTGCAGCAGAATATGTACGGCCAAAAACAGTTTCAAATGACGCATTGTCACCCCAAAAATTTTCTTCTACAACATCTGTGCCAGGCTCAATGTCCAAGGTGTTGTCTTCAATTACTTTCTTTAAGGCTTCAAGTGTTTCTTGCTTGCCATCATACTTGGAAAACATGAATATTTCTCCATTCTGATTGAAAGAGAAATTATCCCCAGTCATAGCAAACGTTCCTGACCATGTAGTTTCACCATCTAACTTAAAGGTAAGAACGTCATTACTAAGAGTATAAATGCCGTTTTTCGTATTGGACTGCCAATCACCAGAAGCATAAGTGTAAACTGTGATACTACACTTACCTGCAGAAGGCACATTGACGATATAAATATTCGTATTGTCTGATGTACACCAAACTCCAACAAGTTTGTCCTGAGTTTGTTCTTGTTTTGTATTGTCTGATTCGTCGTCACCACAAGATGTTAGGACAACAAACGAGCAAAGTACAATCAAAAGTAATGCATAAATCTTTTTCATATCTCTTCGGATTTTTTTATAATCTAAATTCCGCAGCACTTTATTTTTACTTTTTTATAAGTAACTGAACAACAAAAAGCTCTTGCTTGTGGCAAGCGGCAAAGCCGAGCGCCTCAGGATTTTGCCATGTCAGATTTTTCACTTACCTTAGTGCTGCAAATCAAGACAAGCAAAAATCATCAATGACATGGCAAAGATAAGCATAAAATCTGAGAAAATCACTCCTTTCGGAGGAATATTTCACGTGAGGGAGCATTTTTCCCGTTTTGTGGGTCCGGTTATCGACAAAGTTCTGGGGCTTCGGTGCACATCGTTCGGCTATCAAAGCGCGAGATAGTGGGTTCTTTGTCAAGTGTCTACTTCTGTGGCGGCGACTGTGTGGAGGAACAATGGCTTCGAATGAGCAAGGCAGCCAAAGTCCTTCATGGCAGAGAACACTGTGTTCCTGCTGCTGACAGCACTCATACGCAACTTCTACAAGTTCCTCATGGACAGGATAGACGCAAAAGCCTTCGGACTAAAGAAGAGCAGCCGCATCAAAGCCTTCGTATTCAAGTTCATCAGCGTGCCAGCCAAGTGGATAAGGACGGCAAGGCACTATCAGCTGAATTTCTACACGGACAACAAATCATATCAGAACCCTTTTGCATTCACTGACGGCTAAGAAACCGAATTCGCGGGTAAACGACAGCATAAAGCCCCTGAAATGCTTGACGGGGTAAGGGGAAGCTGGGCATGCCCCATGCATAATCACGTCTGTATTGGCAAGACTATCGTCTGATGGAGAAGCGAACTGAAAAATTAGTCAGCATCAATATTAGTTGCGGATTTTAGGTTTTTAATGAAGTAATGGGGTCATGATGTCATGAGGTTGGAACCTGATAACAGGAACCTTGTCGTTTGTCGTGCATCTCATTTGTCGCTTCCTGATATCTTGCGGAGAGTATATACAGCACTTCCTACATCACGTATGTTGCTTATCACCATGCATCTTTTGCCTTTTATCTCCTTGAGCGTGCATTGCCGTGGATTGGAAGTTATGTAATCCAATATCCAACCGAAAACCTGACTTTGATAATATGCGCTCTTTGGATTGCTTACGAACTGCATTTGCATACGTCCCTGTCGAAGTATAATCTTTTCACAACCAAGCTGTTTGCCGAGGCGTCGCAGTCCTACTACTTGCATGAGTTGAATGCCTTCACGTGGCACTTTGCCAAATCTGTCTTCCAGACGCTTGCGATATGCGTCAAGTTCCTCGTCGCTTTCTATATTGTCAAGTTCACGGTAAAGCAACATCCTTTCGCTGCTTCCTGGAATGTAGGTCTCGGGAAAATACATTTCGAGATCGCTTTCAATTGTACAGTCTTCAACGAATACATCACCATTTACAATATCCCCTTCATGGATACTCTCTGCATATAAATCAGAGAATTCCTCGTTGCGTAGTTCGGTAACGGCCTGATTGAGTATTTTCTGATATGTTTCGTAGCCAAGGTCTTCCATGAATCCACTCTGCTCCGCTCCAAGAAGGTTTCCTGCACCACGGATGTCAAGGTCTTGCATTGCAAGATTGAATCCGCTTCCCAATTCTGAGAATGTCTCCAATGCCTCAAGTCTGCGCCGTGCCTCCGTGTTGAGGAATGAGAGAGGAGGTGATAGAAGGTAGCAAAACGCTTTCTTGTTAGAACGTCCTACACGTCCTCTCATCTGGTGAAGGTCGCTGAGTCCAAACTTATGTGCATCGTTGATTATTATGGTATTGGCATTTGGGATGTCAATGCCATTCTCCACAATGGTAGTGGAAAGTAGTACGTCGTAGTCGTGATTGATGAATCCCATTATGACATTCTCCAGCTCATCAGGCTTCATCTGTCCATGTCCTATCGCCACTCTGGCATCTGGAACATATCTCATTATCAGGTTGGCTATTGACAGAAGGTTGTTAATACGGTCGTTGACAAAGAACACCTGTCCGTTGCGGCTCATCTCAAAACTAATAGCCTCAGCGATGATTTCATGACGAAAGGTGTCAATGATAGTGTGTATTGGATACCTGTTTGGCGGTGGAGTGCGCATGATGCTCATGTCCCTTGCTCCCATTAGTGAGAATTGTAAAGTGCGGGGAATAGGGGTGGCAGACATTGTCAGGGTGTCTATATTGGTACGGAGTGTGCGCAGTCGCTCTTTTGTTGATACACCGAATTTTTGCTCCTCGTCAATGATAAGGAGTCCAAGGTCTTTCCATTTGACATTCTTGCTTATAAGCTTGTGAGTGCCTACTAGAATGTCGATTCTTCCGGCTTGCAAGTCGTCTATGACCTGTTTGACCTGTTTCGATGTCCTTGCTCTTGAAAGATAATCTACCCTAACCGGAAGATTGCGGAGCCTGTTACGGAAGGTTTGGTAATGCTGGAAAGCAAGTACGGTGGTAGGCACGAGTACTGCTACCTGCTTAGAATCGCAAGCAGCTTTGAAAGCCGCTCTTATCGCAACTTCTGTTTTGCCAAATCCTACATCCCCGCATACGAGACGATCCATGGGACGTGGCGACTCCATGTCAGCCTTTACCTCGGCGGTAGCCTTCTGCTGGTCTGGTGTGTCTTCGTATAGGAAGCTCGCTTCCAGTTCCTGTTGAAGATAAGTGTCATGGCTGAAGGCATAGCCTTTCTCGTGACGCCTTTTGGCATAAAGTTTTATCAGGTCGCGCGCAATGTCTTTGATGCGTTTCTTCGTACGTTCCTTCATGCGCTCCCACGCTCCCGTACCAAGAGTAGAGAGACGTGGAGGTGTTCCACCTTCTGCTCTTCGATATTTTGATATCTTGTGAAGGGAATGGATGGACAGGTCTATGATGTCTCCTCTTTGATATACAATCCTTATCATCTCCTGATATGAGTCTCCTGATGGAACTCTCACGAGACCTGCGAATTTTCCAATGCCAAAGTCAACGTGAACAATGAAGTCTCCTGGTTCCATCTCCTGTAGTTCCTTCATGGAAAGGGCAACCTTTCCTGCCCTTGCCTTGTCAGAGCGAAGGCTATATTTATGGAAACGGTCGAAAATTTGGTGGTCTGTGAAAAAACAGACTTTCATGACGTTGTCCGCAAATCCCTCGTGAAGGGTCTTGTCAACAGGTATGAAAGGTACCTGGACCTTGTCCGGGTTGTCTATAGCACGTCCATATCGTTCATCATAACCTGTCGCATTCCCACGGCTGTCAAAGATGTCACGTAAGCGTTGGGTTTGTTTGGAACTGTCTGCAAGTATATATATCGTATATCCCTTTAGGATATAATCTTCAAGAGTTTGAGAGAGAAGGTCGAAGTTCTTATGAAAAAGAGGTTGTGGAGATATGTCAAAACGAATAGTTGCAGTACTCTCGTCAATACTTGATTCCGCATTCCGGTTTATAGGGAACATGATAGTGCGGAAGGAGACAAGCAAGTTCTTGAAAACGGAAGGAGCAGTGAGAACACACTCCTTACGCATTTGCTCCAGTATCTCCTTCTGTTCTGGTTCCGTTTTTCCTTCTGTTTGTTCTGTTATAGCTTGAAGGGAGAAACCTTCGTCATATACAAAGGAAATTCTGTCTGTTATATGTTTTACGTCTCTGTATGCTATGGTAGAAGTCTGAGGCATGAATGCAAGGAATGGGATTTTCTCTTCCTGGCTTGACGTAAACTCTGGCACGACAGTGATGTTGTCACGGCGTTCTATAGACAGTTGGGTTTCAATATCAAAAGACCTTATGGTGTCAATCTCATCACCAAAAAAGTCAATTCGATAAGGCAGTTCAGAGTTGAAAGAGTAAATGTCGAGGATACTGCCTCTTACGGCAAATTGTCCTGGAAGATATACATAGTCAGTTTCTTGAAATCCGTATTGTTTCAGTTCCTTTGACAATATCGATATTTGAGTTGTCTGTCCAACTGCAAGTTCCATCTTGCGCTCATCAAGTGTCTTGCGTGAAACTACAAGTTCTGCAACTGCTTCTGGATATGATACTATGATGGCTGGAATGTTGCTGTCAAGACGTGTGAGCACCTCTGTGCGTAATATTATGTTGGCAGAATCGAGCTGTCCATATTTCACGGCTCTCCTGTATGATGATGGGAAGAATAGCACGTCGTCCTGTCCCATTATTTGTGTGAGGTCATGATAGAAGTATGCAGCCTCGTCAGCATCTGGTAGGATAATCAGAAAGTAACCTGTCTCATCGTTGAACAACGAGGAGAAGAACAAAGGAGCTGAAGAACCTATAAGTCCTTGCAGTACGATGTTGCGTGTTGATTTGTCGGCAATAGCCTTATTGACGGCTTGAGACCGTGTACAAGCAGAGTATAGCTGACGAATTTCTGATATGTTCATGCTTGAGGATATTTTCTTAGCCATCCGTCAAGGCGTAATCTTATTACCCCGAAGAACGCCTCACCAAAAATGCCACCGCTCATCTTGCTGACACCCTCGCGTCTGTTTACAAAGATGACAGGAACCTCTTTTATCCTGAAACCTATCTTATGGGCTGTGTATTTCATCTCAATCTGGAAGGCATAGCCTTTAAAACGAATCTTGTCAAGTTCGATAGTGGACAGTACCCTACGTTTGTAACATTTGAATCCAGCAGTAGTGTCATGAACTTTGAACCCAGTGACAAACCTTACGTATTTAGAGGCGAAATAGCTCATAAGCACTCTGCCTATAGGCCAGTTTACAACATTTACACCACTTATATAGCGCGAGCCTATGGCGAGGTCATATCCCTCATCGTGACAAGCCGCATATAGGCGTGGCAGATCATTTGGGTCATGACTGAAATCTGCATCCATCTCGAATATATACTCATAAGTATGTTCCAAAGCCCAGCGAAAACCGCAAATATATGCTGTGCCGAGTCCTTGCTTGCCCTTACGTTCAAGAAGGAAAAGCCTATCGGAAAACTCTTCCTGCATGAGTTTCCTCACGATGTCGGCAGTGCCATCTGGACTCCCATCGTCTATCACGAGTATGTGAAAACATTTCTCGAGGTTGCCTATGGCACGTATGATTTTTTCGATATTCTCCTTCTCGTTATATGTGGGAATGATGACGATGCTGTCACTTGTATGTATTGCATTCATGTTTGTATTCTTTGGTTACCATATTCCAACTTCGCAGAAGCGTTGTGCAAAGATAGCAAATTATGCTGAGATAGTATCAAAAAACATTAAAAAATAGTATTTCATGACTTATGAGACTGTTAATTTGCAGATTATTGGTCTGGATTCTTCTTATATCCTTTATATTCAGGCACGAGTCCATCCATGACAATCTGATAAGCCTCTCGCATAGCTTCCTTTTCATACTCCACTCCTTTGCCTTTTGGCATTATGGGCTTGTGGATAGTAAGAGAGAGGGGATGCCATATAACCCATTTCATGTCCCTTGTGCGGGGCATGACGTTAAAAGAGCCATTTATCGTAATTGGACATATTGGAAGTTGGAGCTCGTCGGCAAGCATAAATGCTCCCCTGCGGAATTCTCCCATGTGTCCTGTAAAACTGCGGCTTCCCTCTGGGAATACAACTACGGACATACCCTTGCGCAATATCTCTCTTGCCTTGTCATAAGTCTCCTTTATTCTGCGGGGACCTCTTTTATCTACGAAAATATGATTGGCTGCCTGACAAGCCTTTCCGATAAGTGGAATGTTGCGTAACTGCCATTTCATCATCCATTTGAAATTACGACGCAAAAAGCCATAGATGAGAAATATGTCGAAAGCTCCCTGATGGTTGGAAACAAAGACGTAAGAGCATTCGTCGGAGATGTTTTCTCTGCCTCTTACCTCTACGGGAAGCAGTAGGATTCTCACCATGAACCATCCCCAGCATCGTGCGGGGTAGTATCCCCAGAAATGACCATTGCCAAGGAAACATCCAATAATAGTGACAATGGATGTGATGATAGATGCAAGCAGTGCCAGAGGCAGAACAATGAATAACTGATAGATACGATATAAATATTTCATTTTATTTATGATGAAACGTTAGTTGAATATATTACCTTTTCTTTCTTAAAGTGATTGCCACAATCTCTCCGGGAAGTTGGAAACGGAAAGGGACGACACCACCCACTCCTGAACTGACATGGAGCTGTCTGTTTTTATAATTGTACAGTCCGAGATCCTCTGAATATTTCAGCATGGTAGGCCGGAATCCGAAAATATTCATCTGTCCTCCATGTGTATGCCCGCTTAAAGTAAGCTGGACATTAGATTTTGGAAGTATGGTGCGTTTCCATGATGATGGGTCATGCTGTAACAATATGATAAACGCTTTGTTGTCAATTCCCGCCAGTGTTTTCTTTATGTTGGAATGGTTCGGATAGGGAGGCTCTCCGTCATTGCCTTCACCAGCTATGACAATAGAGTCCCTTCCTCTTTGAATTGAGACGTTGCTGTTTTGCAGAACTTTCCATCCGAGACTCTCCTGTAATTCAACAAGTCGTTTCTCATACTTCCTTTTCTCTTCATCTGAGCATTTCACATACTGACCGTAATCGTGATTGCCAAGAATGGAGAGCACTCCATCAGGAGCATTCAGACAAGAAAGAGATTTGACATGTCTGTCGTCAACTTCATCAGGACTCATATTTTGAAAGTCACCTGTAAAGACAATGACATTGGCATGTTGTGACATAATGGAATCAATAGCACGTTCGAGAATAATACGGTGAGGTCCGGTAAACGTACCTATGTGCAGGTCGGAGAACTGTACAATTTTGTAACCATCGAATGCATCAGGAAGGGATGTGTCAAATATGTCAATTCTCCTTACTCGGAAGTCTGTATATGCACTTAAGCATCCGCTGATTCCAATGTAATATATCAAACCTGTCATTACAATGCCAATAGCTACTCCAATAGATTTTCCGTAGTGAAATTTGGTTGTTATGAATAGGCAAATACAGAATACGAATTTTGGTAATGCATAGAAGGCTAAAGCTGCAAGATATATTTCAAAAAGAGGTATGTCGTGTGGAATGAAGTCTGGAGAAAACGCAAAAATGGCAGAACAAAGCAATAAAACAGCTTCCGGTAAACATAATAGTATTGTTCTCCAGCACTTTTTCGTGTGGGATAGGCTGGATAGGTGATGCCTATATATATAATAGTTTGGCAACACTAAAACGAATATTATGGGTATGACAATTCTTGCTATCAAGTTTCTACAATATATTTATCTTTATGTGTCTATTGATTTTCTTTCTTTTTGTGGTATGAATAGGATTACTATTTGGCTTAATGACATGTTTCTTATACTTCAAGGTTTGCGGAAAGGAACTTCCTCATTTTTTCTTCTGAAAAGCCTCTCCGTCTGCAATAGTCTGCAAACTGGTCGTACCCTATTCTACCTATGTCAAAATATCTTGCATCCCTGTGGGCAAGCATGAGTCCAGACACACTGGAGTGTGGTATCATCATTCCGTTTTCGGTAAGACTGATTCCTATGGAGTCCATTCCTATCATATCATTAATAATGAAATTTATGCTTAAATCAGGCATGGAAGGATAGCCAACAGCAGGGCGAATGCCCTGATAGGCACATCTATGGAGCTCCAAAGGTGTTAAGTTTTCATTTGGTGCATATCCCCAGTGTGTCTTTCTGACTCTCTCATGCAACAATTCAGCTGTCGCTTCTGCTATTCTGTCGGCAAGAGACTGTGCTAACATACCCATATAGCCATCTTCTGAATTGTCTTCTACAAAACCCATGTCAACTGTCGTTGCGAACAATCCTGCATAGTCTTCAGAGCCAAGTTCGGCAGGTTTTATGAAATCCGACATACAGATGTTTGGCTGAGATTGGCTGCCTCTGTGCTGTTGCCTTAGGAATGGTATTCTCCTATCCTCGAAAATTATGTCATCACCATCCGAAACCGCTTTGTATAAGCAGAAAATGGCATGAGATTTATATCGACTCTCGCTTTCTTGAAGTAATTTCATTGCATCTTCCATAAGGCTGCTTCTTGCCCCGGAATAGACTCCACTCATCTGCCATGTATGAAAGAAGTAGAGCCAGTTGATGTATGGAGTTACATCACTGATGTTGAATGTCCGGACTATTCGTCTCATCTAAACTCTATCTCCTCTCCATGAATATTGTTGTTGAAAACGCCTTTGTCATATACATGCTTGCCATTACAGATAGTGTGCTCAACTTTCCAATGGAAGCTCATTCCTGACATGGGACTCCACTTGCATTTGCTAACCACCATTTCATCTTCTACAATCCATGGGATTTCTTGTCTTCTGACAATCGTAATGTCGGCTTTCATTCCTGGAGATAAGAAGCCTCTGTCACGGACTTCAAAAATCCGTGCTGGTGCGTGACACATGCATTCAACAATCCTTTCTATGCTGAATAATCCTTTGTCAGAAAGTTCAAGCATTGAAACAAGCGAAAACTGTATGGATGGCATTCCCGATGCGGCTTTATAACATCCTCCTTGTTTCTGACTGAGTAGATGTGGCGCATGATCTGTTGCTATAGTGGATATTATACCTCTGTTTACGGCATCCAGCAAGGTATCACGATCGTTGGAGGTCTTGATAGAAGGATTGCATTTTATAAGGGCTCCTTTTGTCGTGTAGTCATTGGTGTCAAAAAGGAGGTGAGCCACCACTGCCTCTCCTGTTATGTTTCCACCAAGGAGATGGATTTCCCGAGCTGTGCTGATGTGTGCTATGTGAAGCCGCGTGTTGAATGTTTTTGCCAACTGAGCTGCAAGTGCAGAAGACTCAAAACACGCCTCTTCTGACCTTATTGCGGGATGCAGAATTACTGGAGGGTCATCTCCATATGTCTTACGCATCCTGTCCATATTGGCATTTATAGTTTCCGAATCCTCGCAGTGGACCATAATTGGCAACCCAATGCTACTTGCGGTTTCAAATATGTGCAGAAGGGAAGCGTATTTGTCAACAAGCATGTTACCTGTTGAAGCTCCCATAAAGAGCTTAATTCCTGGAATTCTGTGTTCGTCAATGTCTTTCAGGTTGGAATAGTTGCTGTTTGTCGCACCAAAAAAGAAACCATAGTTTATGTGGCTTTTTTGTCTTGCCAGTTCGAATTTTTGATTAAGATTTTCAATGGTTGTAGTCTGTGGAATGGTGTTTGGCATGTCAAAATATGATGTGACGCCACCAAATGCTGCAGCCTTGCTCTCGCTGTCTATATCTGCCTTTTCTGTTAAACCCGGTTCTCTGAAATGCACATGCTCGTCAATGACACCAGGCATAACAATGCAATCTGTTGCATTGATAACTTTGTCAAAGTCATTCTGAGATAAAGTGTCTTCGCCCTTGAAGACTTCCTTGATGCGGTCATCCTCAATAATGACAGAGCCTCTAAATTTCTGTCCTTCGTTTACTATGGTTCCACCAAAAATAAGTAGTTTCATCCCGATTCGTTTTGTAGGCTATTTTATGGAGTCGGAAGCAAGTTCTGATGGAGTGGGAGGTGCTGTGGGAGACCCTTTTCCTGTGTCTGGCGCTGACATCTGTGGCTCATTGTCTGCCATCCCGTTCATTATGTCTTGGTTGCGTTGTGCTGCTGAGACGTATTCCTTTACATATTTGTCGTTCTTGAATTTGTCAGTAGCCTTGCTGAGAATGGCCTCAATCCATGGTTCGAACATGGGATATTTATAGTCGGCGGTAGCCATCTGGAATATGTATGGTCCTAATACATTATCGAAATTACTCTCAATGAACGTTGTTATGAGATTGTCCATTTTTCCGGAGATAATGGCATCCTGTTCCATCAGACTTCTGTTGACAGCATCCATGTCACTGCCGTTCATGTATGCCTGGTTCTGTTTGTGAACAAGCTCAATCTTATCGTTTTGAAGTTGCGAGAATGTTTTTAGGAACTCATATAGCTTGTCGTTTAGCGGGGTTCCACCAATTGTGTGCTGTGTGTTGTCTATCTTCACTACAATGTCGCCATCCTCAAGAACAACAGGCATGATAATGTCGTCATCCATATATACATTGGCAACTCTCGTGGTGTCCACATTGCCAACGAAGGAGAATTTCCCATGCACAATGTCACAGGAATCGATGTTCTTTATTGCATCGTCTTTCAGGACTTTGAGATATAGTTTATGTCCGTCAAGCATTGAGACATTTGACGACCCCTCTATATTATATGAGCCTGCGCATGAGGCAAGGACGATAGAGGCAAAAAAGCAGTATAGAAGTTTTATCATATAGAATTGTTGTTGTTCACGAAGGCAAAAGTAATATCATTTGCCGATGTATGGAAATAAATTCAGGCAATTTAAAACAAAATATTATTCTTTTAGTCTTTTTTCATTATTGTCCTTTTCCAACTCGTTCGATATACGGTGTATAGTGTATGTTTCGAGTATGGCACCGACAAGAAGCATGACAACCCATTTGCCATATGTGACATTGACAAATGTGATGTATGCAGATGGGTGCTCCTTTAGGAAACCAGTTATTATTGAATATCGTTCTTCTACCATAAGAAGTCCGGAAACGACAAACAACAATTCTGCAATGTGCATTATGTTGCGGAGTCGTCTTGTTGTGATGTTTGTTCCCGTATATGTTTGCCTAAGTTGCATCGTGGAGAAGCCAATAGCTCCGACAAGGCACGTAAGAGATGCCATGTCTTGTTGAAACAAGAGTGCGTAACACCCCGCTCCTGCCACCATAAGGATTCCACCAATTATATATGTCAAGCTTTCAATCTTGTTCAACTTTCTCATATGCATCAATTTTCTCGGATTGCATTTCGTCATCACTAAGAACAAATATGTCCTCGTCGTCGTTCTTCATGAAATATCTCTCGCGTGCAATTCTTGCCATGACTGAAGGATCCTTGTCTATCGTATTGTAGAGTTTTACATCACGGTTGTATCTCTGTCTGTATTTGTCTATTTCTGTCTTCAGCTCTTCAATCTGATATTTATATTTCATATACTTCATGATGCTGTTCTCGTCTAGGAAGCATACAATAGCGATGCCAAGTACCACCACAATGTGGTACTTGAACATACTGATGATAGTCCATAGCTTACTTGTTATTCTGCCCATAGTGCTCTTGTCGTTTATTTTCTCATGCCATTGGAAACAGGCACAAGAAACGCTGGTAATGATTTGCAAAAATACTAAATATTATCATAACAGCCTAATTGTTATGCTTAAGTTTCCTTAAATGGACATAAACCAATAGAGGCTGTCATGATTGAAATCATAAATAGTGTGGAATTATAATGTCTGAGGAGCTAGCACTTTTTGCATTGACAGTTCGCGATGATCTGGATAATTCGTTCGGCACTTCTTCCATCCCAGCGGTCGGGAATGGAAGATTCTTTCCATTTTCCGGCATTCATGTCGCTAACAGCATTCCCCAACATTATGACATCCTCTCCTATAAGGACATTTGTTCCTACTTTAACTGTTTCGATGTGTTCTGTGTATCTGTTGAGTGTAATACATGGTACTCCATAGAAAGTGGCTTCTTCTGCAACGTTTCCTGAATCTGTGATTATTCCTTTGGCGTTCTTTGTAAGATAGCTGAATTCAAGATAACATAAAGGCTCTACGACTTGGATGTTGTATAGCTTGTTCCTGCTTATTATTTCATTCACGGTTACAGCAGCGTTATCACGTAATGGAGCTATTATCGGGGTGTTGACTGACTTGTGTGAGAACGTCACAATCATATCTTCCAGTATTTCTCTCTTTTCGTTGATGAGCACTTTCCTGTTGAGAGTGAATAGTATGTATTTGTGTTCTTCTGTTCCTAATAAGTCGAGTGTTGCGGGACGTCTTAGACGAGGTAGGTTATACCTTATGTTGTCAACGAGTATGTTGCCAACCATATATACCTTGGACAGCTCTGCACCTTCCTTGTTGGCTATGCTGTTATTGCTTATGCCAGCAGTGAACAGGATGTCAGAGAGTCCGTCAATTACAAGTCGGTTTATTTCCTTAGGCATGGTTATGTCAAAGGAACGAGTCCCGGCTGCGATGTGGGCAAGTGTAATTCCTTGTTTCTTTGTCACTATGGCTGCTGCCATAGTGGATGCGAGGTCATCTACTACAATGACTACATCGGTATGGTTGTACCTAAGGTATGTCTCAAATTTCGACATTACCGTACCTGTAAGTTCATTTAGATTCTCGCAGTCAACGCCAAGAAATGCATCGGGAGGACTTATGTTGAGGTCGTTGAATAGAGACGGCTCAAGTGTGGGGTCATCCTCTTTACCTGCATACACAAGAGAGCAGGAAATATCCTTGCCCTCTTTATTTGCTGTTGTCACAGCTCTGATTACAGGAGCAACCTTGATGAAATTGGGTCGTGCCCCTGCTACTATACATATATTCATCTTACGGGTTTGTTAAGACAAAGGTAGATTGAAAATACCAGAAATTATTGTTCCTTGAATAGTTCCTTTATGCTACCGATACTACCCATGAGGTTGGTCGCTTCATAAGGAAGATAGATGGTTTTCGTCTGTTCTCCGTTTGCGAGTGTCTCCATCATCTGAATATACTTCTGGGCAAGGAGGTAACTTGCTGGATTTGTGCTCTTGCCTACAGCCTCGGTAATCTTTTCGATGGCAATAGCCTCTGCTTCTGCTTTCCTTATACGAGCTTGCGCTTCACCCTCGGCTCTTAATATCTCCTGTTGCTTGGCTGCCTCAGCTCTGTTGATGGTTGAGGTCTTCTCACCTTCAGACTTAAGAATGGCAGACTGTTTCTCTCCTTCGCTGGTAAGGATAGCTGCACGCTTGTTTCTTTCTGCCTGCATCTGTTTTTCCATAGCGGCAAGAACACTTTCAGGAGGTGTTATATCCTGTAGCTCCACACGGTTAACCTTTATACCCCATTTGTTAGTGGCATCGTCGAGTACGGCGCGAAGCTTGGTATTGATAGTGTCACGTGACGTGAGAGTCTGGTCAAGTTCCATCTCTCCAATAATATTTCTTAGAGTGGTTTGTGTCAGTTTCTCAATTGCATTTGGAAGATTGTTAATTTCATACACTGCCTTGAATGGGTCAACAATCTGGAAATAAAGCAGAGCGTTGATTTTCATTTGTATGTTATCCTTGGTGATAACATTCTGACGGTCGAAATCATAAACCTGCTCTCTAAGGTCTATGGTACTGGAATACATATATCTTCCTGCCCGCATAACAACTATTTCCTTTGGGCGGTCTATGAATGGAATGATAATATTGATTCCTGGACTGAGGGTGGCGTAATATTTTCCAAGACGCTCTATTATTTTCGTTTCTGACTGTGGGATTATAGCAAGTGATTTTTTTGCAATGATTATCACCAATATTACTATGGCAATAAGAACATAAGTTATAATGTCCATAATTAAAAGATTTAAATGTTTGTAATATGTAAGTTCTGTAATTCTATGCGCGTTTTACCGTTATTATGATGGAATCTCTGCTTTCGACAATAACTTTTTCACCCTTTTCCACGTTCTCTGTTTCCGTGCTCTGGGCTTTCCAGTCGTCACCATCGATGGCAACTCTTCCATAACCACCTTTGATGATAGTTTCACTTACTATGCCTGTCCTTCCTATTATGGCATCTGCATTACTTATCCTGTTCTCCTCTCCTCTGTGAAGGTATTTCAAGGCTGTGGGCCTGACAAGCAACAGGCTAATTATTGTGAAAATGGCGAATACGATAATTTGCCCAACACCATTGATGCCTATGGCAGATGCAATGGCAGAACAGACTCCTCCAATGGCAAAACACATTATGAAGAAGTCACCCATAGTGAGCTCCATAATGAGACATATTAGACTTATAAGAGCCCATAGCTGCCACATGTGTTGCATAAAATAATCAATCATGGCTGTCGTTCATTATAATTAAAAAAATACTATGATTGTAATTGATGGAGTGGATTTTTATTTCTTGTAATATTTCAAAGCCTCTGGCATCCATTCCTTTATCCTTTCTATTCTTTTGGAGTCAGATGGATGGTCGCTAAGGAACTCTGCTGTTCCATTTCCTCCCGCATTTGCCATTCTCTGCCAGAAAGTGACAGCCTCGTTAGGATTGTATCCAGCCATCGCAGCGAAGATAAGTCCCATGTGGTCGGCTTCATACTCATGGTCGCGTGAATATTTCAGATTCCTGAGCTGCAATCCTTGCTTTGTTACCCAATCGACAAGTGACGAGGTGTTTTGGTCCATGCCCACGGCACTGAGTACGGACGAACCTATTTCCAATCCAATCTGCTGTTTGTATTGCTTGCTCATCTGCTCTGCTGAGTGCTTGGCTACGGCATGTGCCACCTCGTGTCCCACAACGATGGCAAGAGCTGTCTCTGTCTGTGTTACAGGAAGCAATCCTTCGTAAACTACAATTTTTCCACCAGGCATGCAGAATGCATTCACACTCTTGTCTTGAACAAGGTTGAATTCCCACTTATATCCGCTAAGTTCGTTTGCCATGCCGTTATCCTTTAGATACTTCTCAACGGCTGTTGCGATATTCTTTCCAACACGTTGCACCATGGCTGTGTTCTTTGTGTTGCTGGACTTTTTGGCGGTTTTCATGTATTCTGAATACTGTTGCGTACTAAGACTTAACAACTGCTCATCGCTTACGATAAGGTTTTGTTTTCTGCCTGTAATAGGCACGGTCCTTGATGTTCCGCATGATGCCAATACAACAATAGCGGTTAAAAGAATGATTTTAAACGATTTCATGATAATTGTCTTTTGAGCCTTGCCTTATTATATATATAATATGGTGTGGCAATTATTTAATATTTCTATTGTATTGCAAATATAATTCTTTTTTCTGTATAAGACAATTTTTTTATGTTATTGTCTTTTAGTATATAGTCAACTATAATGTAATGTGTACTGGTATTACTTCTGTTATCTCGGTACAAGTCCCTCTATGTATTTGCAAAGTATGTTTATTCCTTTCGTATTCTCGCCACCCTGAGGAATTATCACGTCGGCAAAACGCTTGGTTGGCTCGATGAACTGCTCGTGCATAGGTTTCAGCACATCAAGATATCTGTCAACAACCATATCTACTGTGCGCCCTCTTTCCACGGTGTCCCTCCTGATATTCCTGATAAGTCTCTCGTCGCTGTCTGTATCTACGTAAATCTTAAGGTCCATCAAGTCGCGAAGCTTTTTGTTGAGAAGAGTCATTATGCCCTCGATAATGATTACTGGCTTTGGTTCCACATGTATGGTCTCAGGCAGACGGTTGCACTTAAGATAGGAGTATGTAGGTTGTTCCACGGCATTGCCATGCCTTAACTCGTTGACATGTCTATGAAGAAGTTTCCAGTCAAAAGCGTCAGGATGGTCAAAGTTTATAGAATGTCTCTCTTCCTCCGTCATGTGGGATGTGTCGTTGTAATATGAGTCGAGAGGTATCACTGCAACATAATGTGGAGGTAGTGCCTCGGAAATTTTCCTGACAACAGTTGTCTTGCCAGAACCTGTACCTCCTGCTATTCCGATTATAGTCATAATTCTATATTTGTTTAGGTTTATTTCTTGTTATGTAGTTCTTGTGTCGTAGTATGTAAAACCAGCGTTTCCTTGAACATTCTGGCATAGCATTCTGCTTTCCTTTCTATTTTCATCGGGTATGCCCTTGAACTGCTGGGCATACGGTAATGAGTGATGCTTCTTTCTTCAAAAGGTATTTCTACATGGCAACCCACCTTGGGGCATCCAGAACCAAACTGCATTGCCGCTACTTCTGTGGCTTTCTCTCCTGTAGTGACTATGGTGTCGCATTCTGGTGCCTCCTTAAGTATTGCTTTGATGTCTGTAGGAGTTATTACCCTAAGGTCTTTGTCTGATGCCGTGTTTTTAGTCCTTTCCACTTCCAATGCAGTATCGTATATGCCTATTCCTCTCTCTGTAAGTTCTTTAATGATTTTTTCCTTCTTGAAGACCTTGCTGTCAGAGTCAACGAAGTAATTAATGTCGCTATGAAAACAGATTCCGAAGATACGCCACATGTCATTGGAGAAATTCGGATAGAAGAAATCCATGCACCATCGTTTCCGTGAAGGTGGGAAACTCCCAAGCATGAGTATTCTCATGCCAGAAGGCAGGAAAGGCTTAAGAGGATGCCTTTCTGCATCCATGACCGAGGTTGAATTCATTCCTATTTTATCTCTTTTGCGAAATATGCCACTACTGGCAAATGGTCAGAATAACCGTCAAGCCATACACCGCCGGCAGTTGTGCGTTTTGTGTTCCCTTTGTATTTACCCTCTGTCTGGAACAGATAATCTCTGCGGAATATCTGAGGCTTCCAGAATTTAAGGGTAGAGAAGTCTCTGCCACCATCTTTGTTTATCATGTTGGGCGTGAATACAATCTGGTCAAACAGATTCCATGCACCATTATATTGTAACGTTCCCGTTCCCTTTTTTACAAGTAAGTTGTACCATGGATTATACATGTCGCCAGCTCCTACATCCTTTATGTCTCCTTTTGCGCAAAGCATCTCTGTCATGCTCTTGTTCGTAGGGTCATCATTCATGTCACCCATAACTATTACTTTGCAATCCGGGTCTTCTTTTTGCAAGGAGTCCTTGATTGCTTTAACCTGCCTTCCTGCGCTTTCCCTGTAGAATGACGTTGCGAAACGGCTTGGCCAATGGCATACGATGACAGACAGGTGCTCTCCAGCCAGTTCTCCGCTAACAGTCAGGAATCCCCTTGTACAATAGTTACTGTCTTTCTTAAGCTCTGGAATGTATGGAACGAGCTTTACGTTTCTGACTTTATATAGTTGCGGGTTGTATAGAAGGGCACAGTCAACGCCCCTTTTGTCTGGTCCCTCTATATGTGCAAACTCATATCCCCTGGGCTTTAATGATGGCTGATTAACGAGGTCGGCGAGACAGTGTGCATTCTCCACCTCGCTGAGTCCGATGATAGCGCAACCAACAGAAGGAAGGACGTCTGTTCCCATTTCGGCAAGCACCCTTGACATGTTTGCAAGTTTATGGTTGTACTTCATCTCGTTCCATTTGTACGAACCGTCTGGCAAGAACTCGTAGTCATTCTTGCCCTCGTCGTGGGTGTAATCAAAAAGGTTCTCCTGATTGTAGAAACCTATAGCATAAACAGCCGTCTTCTTCTGCGCTGTCATCACTCCTGCAACTAGTAATAGCAGGGGTGTTAAAAAAAGTCTCTTGTACATGTCTTTGATATTTTTCTGCAAATATCGTCATAATATCTGACAAAAAAGAGAACTTAACGAAAAATTATATAAAAATGTTCTCGTTTTTAAAATTTATTTTGTTACTTTGCAGCCAATGTATAACGTTTATTAATTTTATATCTATGCAGAAAAAACTGAAATTTGCAGTGATGGCGTTAGGCTGTTGTTCCATGGCTTATGCTCAGACTCCAGAAGACAAAGGGGTGCAGGCATCGGTTCTGGATGAGGCTGCCTTCACATTTACGGAAGCTCAGTTGGGAGAAGATGACGATATGTCCAGTAATGTGACGATTCTGAACTCCTCGTCCAACGTCTATGCTTCAGAGGTTGGATACCTCTTTTCTCCAGTCAGGTTTCGTTATCGTGCACTTGACCAGAAGTACAATGATGTTTATATCAATGGAGTTATGGTCAACGACATGGAGAGTGGACAATTCAGGTATTCTATGGTGGGTGGTTTGAATCAGCAAACCAAGAATGTCGATTACTCATTACCATTCGAGGGCAATAATTTCTCGATGTCTGGACTCTCGGGCAGCAACAACTATAATTTCCGTGCTGGAAGTATGGCATCCGGACACAGGATAACACTGAGTGGAGCCAACAGAAACTATACACTTCGTGGTATGTACACTTATGCCTCCGGGTTCAACAACCGTGGATGGGCTTTCGCAGGAAATGTTACATACAGATGGGCAGACAGAGGCTATGTGGAAGGAACGTTCTATAACTCGCTGTCATATTTCCTGGGTGTGCAGAAAAAATGGAACAATGGACATTCTCTCTCATTTTCCACATGGGGCAATCCAACAGAACGCTCTACTCAAGGTGCATCTACCGACGAGGCATACTGGCTTGCTAATGACAGATATTATAATCCATACTGGGGATATCAGGATGGACATATACGCAATTCAAGAATAGTAAACGACTTTGCTCCTTCTGCCATCCTAACTTGGGATTGGGATATCGACAAGAACACCAAACTCACCACGTCGCTCTTCGGAAAGTACTCCATGTACAAGAGTACAAAGCTGAACTACAACAACAGCGACAATCCCCAGCCAGATTATTGGAAAAACATGCCAAGCAGCTATTATGACGTGTGGGATGAGTCTGATACAAGATACAGGACAGAGCAGTGTCTAAATGACTGGAACTATGCCTGTGACTACTGGACGGACTCAAAGGCTAACAGGCAGATAAACTGGGATAGGCTGTACTATGCCAACAAACAGGCTGCCGCCAATGGTCAGGATGCACTCTATTATGTTCAGGCAAAGCATAATGACAACATAACAGCCATGCTGTCATCCACACTTACCAAGAATCTTGGTAAAGACAGGGTGTGGAATGCTGGTGTAATGCTTGGTGGTAATATCGGAAAGCATTACCAGACAATGGAAGATTTGCTCGGTGCAGAGTATTTCCATAATCTTAATACCTATGCACTCGGCACATATCCTATGGGTGACCCAAGGCTACAGTATGACCTTAACACTGTTGATGCCAACGGAAACGCAGCTGTAGTCAGAGAAGATGACAAGTTTGGTTACAACTACGATCTTATTGCCCGTAAGGGTCTGGCATGGACAAGCTATTCAGAGAATTTCGGCATGCTTCACTATACTATTGCCGGAAAGCTTGGATATGATGACATGCAGCGAAAGGGAAGAATGCGTAACGGAATGTTTGCTGATAATTCATTTGGAAAGAGCAAACGTGCAAAATTCGTAAGTGGTGGAGCAAAATTCAGTGGAAACCTTACTCTTGGTGGAGGATTCGTGGCATTAGCTGGAATAGGATATGAGCAACGTGCTCCTCAGATAACAAAGGCATTTGCTTCTCCAGAGATGAATAATGAGTTCGTGAAAGGGCTAAGGAATGAAAGACTCTTCTCAAGTGAGGTTGGATTCCAATATCAAGGTGCATGGCTACATGCCAATGTCAATGCCTATTTCAACCAACTTGACAACGGTACTGAGTGGCAGAATTTCTATTATGATGACATAAACTCTTTCTCGTATATCAGCATAACGGGTGTGCAGAAGAAATATTATGGCTTGGAGGCTGGACTTACATTCAAGATTACATCATTCCTTGACTTCAAAGCTCTTGGAACGTTAAGCGATGCAAGATATACAAAGAATGCAAATTACAGATACCTCAATGCTACCTCTGCTGAGTATTCTGATGAGAAAGCAGGCTCGGTATATGATGAGCTGTTCTGTAGAAACATGCGCGAAAGTGGAACACCGCTGACAGCTGCGAGTCTCGGATTAAGCTATCATCAGAAAGGATGGTTCATAGATGTCAATGCAAATTATTACGACCGCATTTATCTGTCATATTCTCCAAGCCTCAGGTATCAGGAGACTCTTATAACAATGGGGAACGTTGACGGAGAGGGTAATTATATCGTGCCGGAGCAGGCGAAAGGACATGGAGGATGGATGGTCGATGCCTCCATCGGAAAGAGCCTGCGTCTGAAGAAAGGTAGTCTGTCTATAAATCTGTCTCTGACAAATGTTCTTAACAACCAAGATATCGTGACTGGTGGATATGAGCAGAGCCGTAGTGATTATACCACCGACGCTTCAGGTGCCATCAGTAACTACCGTGCATATAAGTTCTCAAAGAATGTCAAGAAATACTATGCCTTCGGAACTAATGGATTGCTGAACATCGCATATAAATTCTAATTATCAATATTGAAAGCTATGAAGATATTTAATTATATAATGAGTGCTTTTGCCTGTGTGATGCTTGCCTCATGCATGGGTGACAGCTATGATGAGCCAGACCTGAAGCAGTCTCCATACGGTAACAATGGAATCAATGAGGAGAATATAATCTCTATAGCACAGCTCAAAGAGATGTACAAGACAAATATCCTTACCTCGTATTCCTATGCACAGGTAACTGAGGACCTTAAGATTAAAGGTGTCGTGACAGGCAATGATATATCTGGCAATATTTACAATGAAGTACCGATACAGGATGAGACAGGGGCAATCATCATTGCCGTAGCACAGGGTGGCATTTATGGATATCTCCCAGTGGGTACTGAGATAATAGTATCTCTGAAAGACCTCTATGTCGGTAATTACGGAAAACAGGCGGAGGTCGGTGTGCCGACAACCAACAGCAGCGGAAGCACCTATGTGGGAAGAATGAGCAGGATGTTGTGGAACGACCACTTCAAAATAACAGGAGTGATGAAAAACGTTGAGCCTGAACTCTTCGCTGATGGTGCTACAGGTGCTGCCACGACATGGAACATTGATGCCGATGGAGGAAAACTTGGAGTCATAAAGAATGTGTCAATACGTAATGTCACCCCTCAGTCTGTGTATGCAGAACCATCAGGCAAGACATCTGTAAGTTGGTATTTTAATGAGTTCAAGGGCACTTCGATAATGATATACAACTCTCCTTATTGTGATTTCGCATCAAAAGTATTGCCACAGGGAAAGTGTAACATTACGGGAATCGTGAAGAGATATAACAATTATTGGGAAATAATAATCCGCGATGAGAATGATGTCGAGGAATTATGAAAGAATGAATATAATAAGACAAGAAAAAATATAAAAGACAGATAATATGAAAAAGATTATTTATTCATTGTCCATGCTTGCAATAGCAGCATTGACATTCACAAGTTGTGAGGATGTACCTATGCCATACGATGAGCCTGGAAATTCATCAGGCGATGGTGGAGGAGATGTTGTTGAAGAAGTGGAACCTTCGGGAACAGGAACAGAGGCTGACCCATTCAACTGTGTTGCCGCAACTAACTATACAAGCCAGCTTGCAGCCGATGTGGAGTCAGAGGAGGATATATATATAAAGGGTAAGATAGTATCCATAGAGGAAGAATATACATCGCAGTATGGAAATGCTTCTTTCACAATCTCAGAGGATGGAACTGCCAGCAATACTTTCAAGATATGGCGTGCTTATTATCTTGGCAACAAAAAATTCGCAGACGGGCAGACTCAGGTAAATGTAGGTGACGAAGTCGTTGTATGCGGAAAGGTTGTCAACTATAAAGGCAATACCCCTGAGACAGTGCAGGGTAAGGCTTATCTCTATTCTCTAAACGGAGTGAAAGGTGAAGGAGGAAGTACCGGTGGAGATTCAGAAGGCGAAGCCAAAGGTGATGGTACTGAGACAAATCCTTTCAATAGTGTGGCAGCCAACAACTATGCTTCTTCTCTTGCATCCGGTGCAGAAAGCGACAAGGATATTTACATCAAAGGTAAGGTGGTGTCTGTTAAGGAACAGTATGGAACCCAGTATGGAAATGCTACATTCTACATCTCTGATGATGGCACAGCAAGTGGACAATTCTATGTGTTCCGTGCCTTGTATCTCGGAAATGTGAAATATACAAGCGGTGACCTTCTTAAAGAGGGAGACGATGTTGTTGTTTGTGGTAGGGTAACAAACTACATGGGCAATACTCCTGAGACAGTACAGGGCAAGGCTTATCTTTATTCTCTAAACGGAAAGACTGTAGCCGGAGAAGGTAGTGGTGATGAAGGTGGAGAGGTTACTCCTGCCGGAGACAATATTCTTGCAAATGGTGACTTTGAACTTTGGAATGGCTCTACACCAGTCAACTGGAAGAGTGCTTCAACAGCTTCAAGCGCAACGCTTAGCCAGAGGTCAGACGCTCATGGCGGTTCCTATTCTGTTGGCGTAGGTTTTGCAGAATCATCTAACAAGCGTATCGCATACAAGGAGATTACTCTTAAAGCAGGAACTTACAAGTTCGCTTTCTATGCAAAGAGCACCACAGCTGATCCTTCTCAGTGCCGTCCAGGCTATGTTCCTGTAAAAAGTGGAAGCGTTGGAAGTTATTCTTATGGAGATTATGCAAGTATAAAGAACTCTTCATGGACACTCGTTGAGCATGAATTCTCTTTAAGTGAGACAACCACGGTGTGTCTTGTCGTTATGAATCCAAAGACCAGTAGCTATGCTACGGCACAGGAAATTCTCATAGATGACGCATCCCTGACTACTAAGGATGGAGGACTTGTTGAGTAACAAATCACAGATGCAACACTTCACGTGAAGGTTGTTGTAAACCAGAAGTAAACAAAAGGACAGATAGATAAGATAGGGCAGACATATTGACGCTCTCCCGTCTTGTCTATCTGTCTTCTTGTTATATCATGGTATTTGTCCTGTCAAAAATATCTTTAATTATTTGGCAGAAAGAAAAAATCTTTGTAACTTTGCAGCCCAAAGCTGAAATAACAATTTTATAACATTTAACAACAAAATGAAAAAAGGTATTCATCCAGAAAACTATCGCCCCGTCGTATTCAAAGATATGTCCAACGGCGATATGTTCCTTTCACGTTCTACATGCAAGACAAATGATACAGTAGAATTTGAAGGTGAAACTTACCCAGTGGTAAAAGTCGAAATCTCAAGCACCTCTCATCCTTTCTATACAGGAAAGAGCAAGCTTGTTGATACTGCAGGTCGTGTTGACCGCTTCATGAACCGCTATGGTAAGCTGAAGAAGTAATAAAGATATTTACCATTTAGATTTAGAGTGTAATCAAACGTAGTTGCATATGCGCTTGGTTGCACTTTTTTATTCTATACGATATAGTTCAGCCATTCTGTCATGCATGGAGGGAGCGGGAATGGAATGTGTCTTATTCCCTGCAATTAACTGTTTAATACTGTGATGATGAAATTTTCAAGACTGTTATTATTGCCTTTATTGGTAACATGCCTTTTCAGTGCATGCAGCAGTGACGATGATGAAGAGAGTGGAGGTGGAGCTTCTGTCAAGATGCGCAACGACAATGCAAATGACCCAAAGGTCAATGCCGCATACTCACGTCTCGAGTTTCCGAAGGTAAAAGGTGGCAATACCATTGTATTGATACATTCAACAAGTAAGTATGGGATTAACTATTCTGTTGAGTGGGATTGTGGCAAGAAGGCTCAACGATGGTCGTGCTACCAGATGTATGCTTCGAACAGTGTAGCTAACACTACAAGGTATTATGCCGATGCCAGCAAGGGTGAGGCGCAATATCCTTATGACCCATCACTTTCCTCTGAATTCTATTTCACTTCTGACCCTTATTGGAACACAGGCTATGATCATGGACATATTTGTCCCTCTGCCGACAGACTGTGTTCACGTGAGGCAAACATCCAGACTTTCTATCTCACTAACATGCAACCTCAGGTGAATGGCTTTAATGCGGGAGTGTGGTCTAATATGGAGAGTCAGGTGAGAAAGTGGAACAACAGTAATTTCCGCGATACGTTGTTCGTATGCAAAGGCGGTACCATAGAGCCGACTGCGAGCCGTCCAGATGCTGTCCTGCGAACTCTTGGGAGTGGACTAATAGTTCCTAAATATTACTACATGGCTCTGCTTTGCAAGAAATATAATTCAGACAAGAAAGACTATGATTACAAGGCATTGGGATTCTGGGTGGAGCATAAGTCTAACAACGACAATCAACTTAAGTCTTATGTTGTTAATATAGACTACATAGAGAAAATGACAGGAATAGACTTCTTCTGTAATCTTCCTGATGAACTGGAGAATAAACTTGAGGCTGTTGACAAGGAACTTGTAAGCATATCCTGGGGATTGAAGTGATGTAGGCTCAAGCCTATCAATAACAGGAGAATAAAGCATGTGCCTGCGCGGGAAACTTGATATGCAAAGATGTCTTCATGAATTCATGAAGACATCTTTGCATATTATAGGGATTGTACCACCGATGAAGCTAAATGGTTCTTAAACTGCGTCTTGGGCTTTCATTCTTGTTTGCAGGAGCTTTCATGATGTCACCCTTTGACCAATAGTCGTAGTAGTAATCATCCCAATAGTCGTAGCCCCATCCGAATTCATTCCAGTTTGGTGATGATGTGTGACGCAGGCGGAAGTCCACGAATTTGCTTCCCATGTATATACGTCCTGTGAAATATGAACCACTAAGACTGTAATCATGAATTTGAATATCAGAATTCTCCTCCACGAAATGTACGTAAATCACTCCGTTCCTTACCGTCCAGTCTATGTGGTTGGCAACATAGTCCCATGGGGCATTGCTATAGTAGTCAACCCAGTAGCCGTCTCCGGATGACCACTTGTATGGGTCTTTGAGGAAACATATCTCAGAGTATGTGGCATCATACGTATGCCCGTTGTAAGAAGACTGGATATACATGTCTCCTTCCCAAGTCCCTTCAAGAGTGTATGTGTATGCAATATCGTCAGTGTATGCGATATCGTCGTCATCGTCACATGACACTATAGTCATTGACATCAATGCAGCCAACACCATTGTGGCAATAGAGAAATACTTTTTCATAATAATTATGTTTTTGGTCGTTAATAATGTTTCTGCTGCAAAATTAGCGTTTTAATCTGATACGTGCAATAGAGAAATGTATAATAGTATGGGGAAATAACCTATCAATAAGGGAAAAATCCCTAAAATAACTATAATAAACCTCATATAATGGTTGAAATGTCGATTAAAAATGCTATTTTTGCATTGGCAATGAGTGAAAATGGTTGCTACTGGTCCAGTTAATAACTCAAGTTTACTTTTCCCTTCGGCCAGTGACCGTTGGTTCGCATGTCATCGACATGCTGTGAGTTAACGAGTTGAAGCCCACCTCCCAGCCCCTCCCTGGGGAGGGGAGGAAGTTACCATAAGAGGTAATAACTCGTTTACTTGTCAACTTGTTTACTTGTCAACTAAAGTAGCAACTTGTCAACTTGTTTTTTCGCAAAGCTCAAGGAAACTCCTTTGAGCAAGTTTTAACTTGCGAAACTTGAATTAATAATAATAACGACATTATCAAAATAAATAAACAAACAATGCGAACAGTTTACGAATTCTCAGTGAAAGACAGAAAAGGCAAGGACGTGTCACTTAAGGAGTATTCCAATGAGGTGCTGTTGATAGTGAACACCGCTACGAAATGTGGTTTCACTCCTCAGTATGAGGAATTGGAAAAGCTATATGAAAAGTATCATCAGCAAGGCTTCGAGATTCTTGATTTCCCATGCAATCAGTTTGGACAGCAAGCTCCGGGAACGGACGATTCCATCCATGAGTTTTGCAAGCTAAACTATGGTACTGATTTCCCTCGTTTCAAGAAAGTCAAAGTCAATGGTCCGGATGCAGAACCATTGTTCCTGTTCCTTCAGGAACAAAAGGGCTTTGCAGGTTGGAATATGGAGCACCCTCTTGCCCATATCCTTGATGACATGCTTTCCAAGCAGGATGCAGACTATAAGTCAAAAGCAGACATAAAGTGGAATTTCACAAAGTTCCTCGTCAACAAGAAAGGTCAGGTAATATCTCGTTTTGAGCCAACAGAGAGTATTGCATCTATTGAGACACAAATTGAGGAATTACTATAATTTTAACCATCCTTATTATATACAATGGAAAAGAGAGAACATATTCGCTGCTTGATAATAGGAAGTGGTCCTGCTGGCTATACGGCAGCTATATATGCCGGCAGAGCCAATCTCAGTCCAGTGGAGTATTGCGGCATTCAGCCTGGAGGGCAGCTTACGCAGACCACAATAGTTGAGAATTTCCCTGGTTATCCAGAAGGTGTCGATGCCAATCAGATGATGCTTGAATTCAGGCAACAGGCAGAGCGTTTTGGAGCTGACATTCGAGATGGTGTGATAACAAAGGTTGATTTCAGCAAAAAGCCATATATTCTTACGACCGACCGTGGTGTGGAGATAGAGGCAGAAACTGTCATCATTGCCACTGGCGCATCTGCAAAATATCTTGGACTTGAGGATGAGAAGAAATACAATGGACAAGGGGTTTCCGCATGTGCCACCTGCGATGGCTTCTTTTATAGGAAAAAAACTGTGGCTGTTGTCGGAGGTGGAGACACAGCATGTGAGGAGGCTACATACTTGTCGCAGTTGTGTGCAAAGGTTTATATGATTGTGCGCAAACCATATCTGCGTGCTTCAGACATCATGAGGAAAAGGGTAGAGGAGAATCCGAAGATAGAGATTCTTTATGAACACAACACGCTTGGACTTTATGGAGACAATGGTGTCGAAGGTGCCCATGTGGTAAAGCGCAAGGGCGAGACCGACGAGGAACGTTACGATTTGCCTATCGATGGCTTCTTCCTTGCAATAGGACATAAGCCAAACACCGATGTGTTCAAACCTTGGATTGAAGTTGACGACACTGGCTACATCAAGACAATAGAAGGCTCCCCACGTACTAATGTTGAGGGTGTGTATGCAGCCGGTGACTGTGCAGACCCTCATTATAGACAGGCTATCGTTGCAGCTGGCTCAGGCTGCAAGGCTGCCCTTGAAGCAGAACGCTACCTGGCAGAAAAAGGCTTGTAATACCTTTACATATAATTAAGGTATAACGAGTTTTTTATGTTTACTCACAATTATCCCAAATCTAATGACAGATTTTGGATAATTGTGATTTCTCTTTCGCTATAGTTGAAAAGGCTGATGGTGACAGTCCCGTTACTCGTTTGAAGGCATTACTGAAACTGCTGCGTGACTTGTATCCCACTTCTTGCGCTATACCCTCAATCGTCAGATGTCCATATTCCATTGTGTTTTGAATTAGGCGGCAAGCTTCTCTGATGCGGTGTTCAGCCAGAAGCATGTTGAAATTTTTTTCGTTCAAGTCAAGAGAGTTGTTTCGCATTCTCCTGCTTGTCGGACTTTATGCTGCTTATCCATAGCCCTATGAAGGTGAGTAGTCCGTTAAGCATCAGAAGTTCGTAACCGAAACGGTAGGATGTGTAATGGCTGGTCAGCCAGTCGGCGATGAAGCAAATGATAGGGGAGGCTATGGCTATGAATGGCACAGCCTTGTCATTCGCTTTCAATTTTCCTATAATAGCGAAGGCAAAGAGTCCGAGTAGTGGACCGTATGTATATCCACACAGCGTATAGATGGCATCTATGACACTCTGGCTGTTTACTGCCCTGAAGAGTAATACGAATAACAGGAATACCACGCCCATGACAATATGTGTCCTTTTGCGCAATGCTTCATCGTCTTTCCTTCTGCAAATATCCACGCAGAAACATGTGGTCATTGAAGTCAGGGCACTGTCGGCACTTGAGAACGAGGCTGCCACAATGCCTATGGTGAACAACATGAGGACGCTGTTGCCAAATGTTCCCGATGCTGCGAACAATGGTAGCAAGTCGTCACCTTTGGCAGGCAGCTCTATCCCCATCCTGCCACTCAGTATTACAAGCAGCAAACCGAGTGAAAGGAATAGCAGATTAGCGGGAACGAAAGCAAAGCCGTAAGTACACATGTCTTTCCTGGCATCTGCAAGCGACTTGCAGGTAAGGTTCTTCTGCATCATATCCTGGTCAAGACCTGTCATTACAATAACAATGAAAATGCCGCTTATGAACTGTTTCCAGAAATATTGTCTTGACATGATGTCGTCGAACACGAACATTCTTGAATGACTGTCGGACGCAATGGCCTTCACCGTCTCACTGGCATCCATGCCAAGCGAGTCCATTACATTATATATAATGAGTACTACTGCGACAAACATGCAGAGTGTCTGGAAGGCATCTGTCCATACAAGGGTCTTTATTCCACCTTTTCTGGTGTAAAGCCATATCAATAATATCATGCCTGCTGCAGTGACAATGAATGGCACTCCTATGGCATCAAATACAAAATTGTGAAGGATAAAGCATACTACATAAAACCTTGCTGAAGCTCCGGTCATTTTTGACAGCAGAAAGAAGTACGCTCCAGTCTTGTACGATTTGGACCCGAGTCTGCGTTCCAGATAAGAGTATATCGTAGTGAGGTTGTTCTTGTAGTATATTGGCAGCAGGATGAAGGCTACTGCAAAGTAGCCAAGTATGAACCCCAGGCATGTCTGCATGTATGTCATATCTGTTTTCAACACCATACCCGGTACAGAAACAAATGTTATTCCAGATATTGATGCTCCAATCATCCCGAAAGCTACCATATACCATGGAGAGTGTCTGTTACCCCTGTAGAACGTGTCGTTGTCTGTCTTCCCTCCTGTCACCCTGCTAACAGTAAGCAGTATTGCGAAATAACCGAGTATAGTCAGAATAATTATCATAATGAGCGCAAAGTTAGCAAATTTTATTCTTTCCTGACAATAATGCAATAAAAAAAGATGACTGATACTCATCTTTCAAGTTCATCCTAAATTCCGCAGCACTTTAGTTTAACTTTTTTATAAGTACCTGAACAACAAAAAGTTCTTGCTTGCGGCAAGCGGCAAAGCCTAGCAGTTCATGATTTTGCCATGTCAGATTTTTCACTTACCTTAGTGCTGCAAATCAA
>SAMEA3663083__coassemble_309_pt1 | contig 35978 bp, 31 predicted proteins | sample SAMEA3663083__metabat2_high_PE_004 | metagenome-assembled genome bin SAMEA3663083 (sample SAMEA3663083) | pig gut metagenome | biome: pig gut; feature: pig-associated habitat; material: faeces | place: France | collected 2012 | reverse complement strand
CGTGAGACAGTTCGGTCTCTATCTATCGTGGGCGTTGGAGTTTTGCGTGGTGCCGTCACTAGTACGAGAGGACCGTGATGGACAGACCTCCGGTTTACCGGTTGTGCCGCCAGGCGCACCGCCGGGTATCTGAGTCTGGATCGGATAAGCGCTGAAAGCATCTAAGCGCGAAGCCGGCCGCGAGATTAGAGCTCCTTGAGGGTCGTCCGAGACGAGGACGTCGATAGGATGCAGGTGTAAAGACGGTGACGTCAAAGCCGAGCATTACTAATTGCCCGAAACTTTCGCTTGCGTGCTCTTACTTTCCGTCGTTTTGCGGGGTATGTGGCATTGTGCTCAATGACACGTTCCATGTTTTCCCCTCATGTTTTTTCCCGGCAGTGCTTGTCTTCGCTGGTGTCAACCCCTTACGGTTGCGTCCCGTTGTCTTCCGTCCCAGTACATGTGGGATACACGGAGTCCGGACGGCAATCAGAGATACATTCCAGGTGGTTATTGCGGCGGTGTCCCACCTCTTCCCATTCCGAACAGAGAAGTTAAGCCCGCCTGCGCCGATGGTACTGCAATGCAATGCGGGAGAGTAGGTGGCCGCCTCCTTTCATCATGGAGAGCCTCTGGGACGGAAGTCCCTCAGGCTCTCCTTCTTGTATAAATATAATGTATCATTATGGCAGAACACAATGATTTAGGAAAATGGGGAGAAGATATTGCTGTTGAGTATCTGCTTGACAAGCAATATAGAATAGTGGCTCGTGATTGGAAATTAGGTAAAAGAGATATAGACATTATTGCATATTCACCCGAAGGATATCTTGTTTTTGTAGAGGTTAAAACAAGAAGAAATGAAGTATTTATGCAAACAGAATGTGCTGTTAATTATTCAAAAATGAAATCTATTATGAAATGTGCTAACGCTTATGTCAAGTATTATCACATTGATAATCCAATCCGTTTTGATATTATAGCAGTTATTGGTACTAATATTGCTAATTACGAAGTTAGGCACACTGAAGATGCTTTTGGTCTATCATTATAGTTTTATTATTTTGTATTATGTGCGATTCAGAACAGAAAAGAAAAGACATATATTATATGAGTAAAGCCATTGAGGAAGCTAAAAAGGCTTATGAGAAGGGAGAGGTTCCAGTTGGAGCAATAATAGTATGTAATGATAGGATCATATCAAGAGCTCATAATCTTACAGAGACGTTGACTGATATTACTGCACATGCTGAGATGCAGGCGATAACATCAGCATCTAATGTGTTAGGTGGCAAGTATCTTACAAATTGCACGGTTTATGTTACAGTAGAGCCATGTGTAATGTGTGCTGGTGCTATAGGTTGGTCTCAGATAAGTAGAATAGTATATGGTGCCAGAGATAAAAAGAAAGGTTATCATATATTAAGTCCAAATGCATTCCATCCCAAAGCAACAGTTGTAAGTGGCATTTTAGAGAATGAATGTAGTGAGCTTATGACATCTTTTTTTAGTGAACGTAGGAGATAGTTAAGTAAATAATACTTTTATTCTCTTTACCAAAGGCAAATTAGAACTCAATATATCTTTTACCATTTTCTCCAACTAATATCTTTACTTTGATTGTAGTTTCAGGAAGTATTTCCTCTATAATCTCAGGCCACTCTATAAGGCATACCCCATTACTGTAGAAATATTCTTCAATCCCCATGTCATATACTTCCTCTGTTTTTTTTATTCTGTAGAAGTCAAAATGATAAACAGGCAAACCTTTATCTGTCGTATATTCATTTACAATAGCAAATGTAGGAGATGTAATAACATCCTCTACTCCCATCTCTACACACAATGATTTTATGAATGTCGTTTTTCCAGCTCCCATTTTGCCATAAAAAGCAATTATGTTTCCATTTGGCATATTGTCAACAAACGTGTGTGCAGCTTCTTTAATGCTATCTATCGATTCTATTGTGATTCTCATTTTAATTCTTGTTTATGTTCCTAAAAACAATTAATTAATACATTTATAATGTTGACCGTTTCATTATTTATTTATAATAATGCAGTCAATCATCCTGTCTTTTTTCAATTTTCTCAATTATATAATCCCTGCATTTCTCCATTAGCCATTTGGGAGTACTGGTTGCACCGCATATACCTACGGTCTTTACGTTCTTAAACCACTCCATCCTTATGTCCTCAGCTTTTTCGATGTGGTGAGACATGTTGTTTATCTGACTACATTTCCTGAACAGCACTTTGCCATTACTACTTTTTTTTCCTGCCACGAATAACAGAAGATCATGTTTTGCTGCAAAGGAAGCGATGTTAGGCATTCTGTTGGCAACTTGACGACAAATAGTGTCGTAACTCTCGAATCGTGCATTATCAGCCAAATGTCCATGAATATAGTCCGTAATACGGTGAAACTCATCGAGTGACATTGTGGTTTGTGAATATAGATAAATATCCTTTGAGAAATCAAGTTTCCTGACCTCATCAAAATGCTCAATTATTATAGCCTTTTCATTAGTCTGTCCTACAAGTCCGAGAACCTCAGCATGCCCATTCTTTCCAAAAATTACAATCTGGCTGTTGCTATCCGAATTGCTGTTTTCAAACTGTTTTTTTATTCTTCTCTGAAGTTGTAATACGACAGGGCAAGTGGCATCAATTATCTCGATGTTGTTTCTCTTTGCTATGCTGTATGTCTCAGGTGGTTCTCCATGAGCTCTAAGCAGTACTTTAACATCATGTAGCCTCTCCAGATCTTTATGGTTGATAGTAATCAAGCCCTTGTCTGCAAGTCTCTCCACCTCCATGCTGTTATGTACTATATCTCCGAGACAATAAAGAGTTCTACCCTTAGATAGTTCTTCTTCTGCTTTCTTGATGGCAGTTGTCACTCCGAAGCAGAATCCACTGCCATCATCAATTTCTATATTAATCATCTTGTTTAATCTTGATATTAATTACTTTCCGCTCGTTTTCTGGATCATTTGTGAAAAGTTCAAGTCCTGTTGTTCTTTTATTTCCAATTAAATCTCTGAATAGCGTTATCTTAACCTTTGCATAACCTCTGGCTTTAATGCGCCTTGAAGAAATGGAGACCTCAATGCCTTCAGTCATAAGATTTACAGACGAAATCTCAAGAGTGGATTTTCCCCTATTGAATATGTTTGTTTTCAAACATATTTTCTTTTTGTTCCCAAATTCAGCTACTACCATTTTCTCTGGAAGTATAACTATTTTCGGTGCATTCTCAATATCTTTGTCTAATTGTTGCGTGATTTTTTCTTTGTTTGATTTATTAGAAACGAGAATAGAGTCATCCACAACAATTCCTTTCATCCTCAAAAGAAGTGGGGAATCATTTCCGTCTGCATATATGGCAATGATTTTTTCGAAATGTCCAAGCATTCTTGAATCGTATGTAACGGATATGTTTCTGATTTTTCCTTTCCCGATATGTTTGTTCTTTACAGATGCTACCACACATCCACAATTTGTTCTTATGTCTTTAATCTCTATTTCGTGATTATATTTATTCTCAATTGCGAATGAGGCAGTCACAGGTGATTCGTAATATACTTTTCCAATATCTATGACATTGTTATGTGCCACTAACTGCGAATATCCTTCCAGTGGAATGATTATAGTCGTGCATAATGCCAATACTATTTTTGCAGCACGTGAATATAATCCTCTATCATCTATGTTCCTGTCCATTCCTCTTATTCTCCAACCTTAATTTTCACTCCTCCGGCTACACATGAGAATTCAGGTGCATATGCACATTGCACACTACATGTTCCTGTGGAATAGTAACCATTACGGTCTATGAAATATTCTGTTTCTATGATATGCTTTCCTTTGTTAAGAATATCAATGTAATAGTATGTGGAATTATCTTTTGGTGAATAGTATATCCCGCCATTATACCCACTTATCTGTTTTACAGGTTCCATGCATGCAGCTCTTTTGTCTGCAATCTGTACAAAGTCGTAGTCTCTGTCAGCTGTGATGACAATCTTTTCCTTAATTTTGTCTCCGACAGATAGTTTTGTTCCTTTGTTTACAAGGACAGATTCTCCGTTCCCTTTTACCACATAATATGAACGTGATACACCTATTCCTGATTTCTTGTTTTCCACCTCTCCTGCATCCTGTGTAAAGCGAGCGTATAATGCTCCCCAGCTTGTTTTGTCCGACATTTTCTCTATTTTGAGAGTATTCGCCTTTGGATTGTCAATGATAGTCTTTACATAACCAAGTCCTGAGTTTTTTGACTCAGTGTTCAGTGGTTTTCCATCTACATAGAAAATGGCATTCTCTTTTTTCTCTAATGCAGAATCAATGGTTTCTGAGTCTTGGCTATTATTGAAGAAGAAAGCGTGAATGGCATTGATGGTATTATATGGGGTATCCCATGATGTAGTTCTTTTTTCCTGTAACAGCCACTGCCTCATTTCTCCAATGGTTTTGTTGTTCTCAGGCATAAGTTCATTTATAGCCTCTATCATTCTTACTTCTGTCGGAATGCGATAGTCAAACCATGAATAGTAAGCTTTTGGAGAATCAAAATACCTTCCCATTTCCTCGGTGTAAACCGAGTATTCCAATGCACTTTTAAGGAAAGTCCTTGCAGTATTGACATATCCGAATCTATACATTATGATTGCTGCGCTCGCTTTTCCGTACAAAGTCAGTTCTGAAGTCTTTTGTGACAATATACCTACGAGCCATTCAATATCCTTCTTCTCCATATCCGAAGGAGTGTCATTAGAGATAGCTCTTAGGTAAAGATAGTCAATTTCCAGATTGCCAATAACAGGTTTTACACCCCTTTTCTGAGCATCTTTCATGTCTTTTACAATTTTCCTTATTGCCTTAGCCATGTATGCGTTAGCCTTGGAAATCATATTGTTTGACAGGGCTTTGTCTCCAGTCATTTTGGCAAGTCTTGTAAGTATTGTACTTATTGTATTTGTCATGTACACACTTCCAGCCATACCCTTGCACCAGCTCCATGAACCATCGTCATTCTGCAATTCCTTCAGTTTCGTTATGGCTGTTTTGATTTTGTATTCCATATTGTTTGTATTGAAGAAATCTGCAATCTTTCCCATTCTTTCCGAGTCGTTTTTCGCTTCTGTCACCCACGGGGTCTCTTCATTTAAAATATTCTTTACATCGTCATTCTTGTATAGATTGCTAACGAGTGTTCCTGTATTGGCATCCTCGTTGCTCCAGATGCCTAATGTTCTCTTTATCAGTGGCAACCTATTGGCAATGAATCTTCCAATGCAATTGGAGTAAAGAACCGTAGCCACATTAATGGCATTGTCATAACCCAAATTGTCTGTTGCAGGAAGAGCTTGCACCACAAACCATGCAGGATTATTTGTATATTCGAAAGTTAGATGAGCATCATGATATTCGCTCTTTGGCAATATTTTTGTAATATCATAAGACTTGCTACCTTTGTCATGCATTGTAATTGGCAGAGTGTTTATTACAGTTTCCCTTGCAGGCAATATTGGAAGGTAGTGTTGCTCTCCATCTCTGAATCCGTTTCCCTCTGCAACAATTCTGCATATTAGCAAGTTAATATCGTCTGTGTTGTTTATTATATCATTCAGATTGATGTCGAATGAGACCATACAAGAATTGTTTGCCTCGATAGTGAATTCTTTGCTGTCTGTCCAAATGCACTTCTCATCTTCAGGATTCATAATCTGAATAATAGCTTTTCCTGAATATTTTATTTCACTGGTGTTTAACAGTCTTGCAGGAATATTTGCAATGTCTCCTTGCCTTGCAAAGCGTGGCATGTTAGGTTGAACCATTACCTTTTTCGAAGCCACAGTTTCTTTGCTGGTGATGCCATAGTTCATATTCTTGTCGTGAGATATAGCCATGAGCCTCCATGTCGTTACACTTTCAGGCAGTCTGAAGCTGAATTCAAGGTTTCCGTTTTTGTCAGTGTGCATTTGTGGATAGAAAAACGCAGTTTCCTCAAGATTCGTTCTTGGCATGTAGTCTCCTGTATCATCCTTTCTACCAATCATTTCATCCTCTATCTCGTTACGGACTATATTTGCGACAGCATCGCTTGCGACAGCCATGTCCGTAAGTTCTATTTCAACAGATTCCACTGCCTTTGCACTTAATCTTTTACCCCTGACATAAGTCATTGCCGGCATTCCCAAATCACCGTATAAACGGTAGAACGACAGATATTTGTTATTGATATTGCTGAAAGATAAATCCCTGCTTACATAGTTTTTCCAAGGAGCATAATAGTAGATGTTCAGCCCGTTTATGCTTTGTCCGCACCATTCAGCGTATGGAATGTTTCTTGACACCCCAAGATTAAGTGTCCATTCATGCTTGAACAGTTGGTCAAGCGACATGTCATACATAGTTGCAGTAACCAAAGCCTTTGCCGGATTGCCTTCTGGCGTTGTTATCCTCATAGTCCACGTCTCCTCCTGTCCTGGTTCCAGCCTGTCTCTGAACGAAGTCCATTCTATTCCAAGCTTTTTGTCAGGCATTGGCTTTTTTATTCTCGCACTATGTATATATGTTTTCCCGTTGTTAACCCATGCGCATGTGAATGTTATGCCATCATTATATTCAGGTTTATATGCAAACTCGAATGTCTTGATAGCATTACTCATTGTAAAGGAGCCATTTCCAATTTCGTCTTTTCCCGAAAATACTGAATAGACGTAATGTTGGTTTTCTGTCGAAGCTCCAACTTGTACATATACAGGAGAGGAGTCTTTGTTGAAGTATTCCGAACTTGCATAGAACCAGTCTTGTGTTTCCGCAAATGGTTTCTTGTCCTTTATGCTGAAAACAACGATTGAACCCGTTATGGTGTCATTGTCGCAAACGGCTGTATAATCGTATTTTCCGCTTTTAAGTTTCTTTATCTCAAAATCCTTGTTGGCTGGAATGTCTTCATAATTATGACCTCCAATGCTGAATTTGATGCGTCCTTCGATATCTTTTCCTGCTGCATTCATGTAGTTGAATCTTACGAAACGCAAACTGTCAGCCAAAGCCTTTTCGGGCAGATTGCATGACAAGACCGTAGGCTTTACGCTGAACGGCAGGCTATAACTGGCAATATGGCTCTCACCTCCAATGTCGGTCACTTTTGCAGAAGCCTCAAAAGAATAGAAATGTGCAATTTTGCCATAACCGTTGTCCTCGTCCTTAGGCAGTACAACGGGGATGTCAATGTAGAATACGCCTTCCGCATCAGTTACCGTTTCCTTATTGTCAAGCAATATAGTATTGTCATCCTGGTTTTGATACCATCTTGCCCACCAAAGAGCCAATCGTCTTGATACTGAACATTCTACTTTCGCTCCCTGAACAGGCATACCAGAGTATGTCTTAGCATATCCTTTTATTCTTACAGTATCTCCTTCGGAGTACTGCTTGTCATATTTTGGTATCTCAATAGTGAAAGTAGGTCTTTTATATTCTTCCACCTTGATAGTGCATGATTGTTGCCATTTACCGCACGATGCCGTAATGTTATAGTTTCCGTTTAGTCCGTCCTTTGGAATGGAAAACTCAGTGGAAGCAGAACCAAACTCGTTCGTTCTAACTGTTTTTTCTGATACGACATCATAGTTGGCATTCTTTAAAACGATGGTCACCTCTTCGTTGGCAATTACAGTAAAGTCGTCACCCACGGTATTCGCAAATATGGTTGCTGCTACGTGTACATTCTGCCCTGGCCTGTATATACTTCTGTCAGAGAACAGACTTATCTTATATCTTTCTGCTGTCCTGTCGTTGTAATACCATCTTTTGTATGAACCAAATGGAGGAGAGAATTTGTCGGTTTCTGAGCTCATATAGACATTACAGTTAGAGTAAGTCTCCTCGTTCACGATAGCCTCTCCTTTATTGTCTGTAGTGACAGTTGTGGATGACGTCTTTCCAATTTTTTTTACGAATTTGATTCTTGCGTTCTGTATAGGATTGCCAGTTCTTGCATCCATTACGACATATCTGTTTCTGTTGTTTGGAAGGTTAATGACCACCCCAGTGACATTGCTTACAAAATAGAGTTCCGACTCCGTCTCTATCAACTTGTCGTCGGCATAAAAATCAAGAAGATAAACCCCTACTGGCAATGGATTAAGGAACAAGGAGTCATTAAATGTATTATGTTCATCAATTATGTCATAATGTCGTGTCACGGCACAAACGTCCTCTTCTGTCACATGCTTTAGTATCTTGCTTCTTTTATCCTTGTTGAATGTGTCGTAGTCACCGTTGACATCAAGTCTGCTTGCCTTGACACAAATATCCCTGACGTTTCTTATCTTTGTGAAATTTACTTTCAGAGTGTTTTCTGATGTGTTGACATTTCTGTCTATATGAGCATTGAAATATGGTTTTGTCAAGGCTATACGGCTGTTCCTCAGCTCGTTCATGTGCTCCCAGTCTTTCCATTTGTCGAGTGAAAAGTCTATGTATTCAATCTTTCTGCTTGTAGGACATCCGCCCATCATCCTATATCTTGCTATCGCAATTTCTCCGGCCTCAGGCAAGTCCTCATATATTTTAATAAGCGAATCAGCCTCCACGGTATCTTTCACGCATATAGAACTGCAGATGCAGGCGGCTCTTCTGTTTCCTGTTTCCACATAGTATTTTTCCAGTCCTTTCCAGTTCCCGGTGTTCATACCTATCACATGTAGAAGGTCATCGTTGAATATCTCACTGTCCTTACCTTTGCTTATTATTGGAGAGTATTCGCCTGTGGTATGTGCTGCCAGTACTTCCGGATGCTCCATAGCCTTCTTGAAGTACAACTCTTTCTTGCGTTGCCTGTTCTTTACGGCATCTGCAGATGTATCAAAGCCGTCAATTGCTGGTATGCCCATCCCGTATAGGTTTCCTAACAGGGTGTAATAGACAGCAGCCAAAGCCAGGTCTTTCTTTTCTGCAGCCATGGCATGCATTTCCATTTCCATGATGTGCGGCTCAAGAGAGTCAGGAAAGATGGAATATTCCAGTGCGTATCGGTTTGTCTGTGAAGCCAGCAACTGTCCGTATTCCTTTTCAGACAATGCCTTTGCCTCTATTTGCCTTAGAAAATCTATCTGGGTTTTAGGCAGGTCTTTCTTTTTTGCATCCTCCACTTTTTTCCATAGATTGTCGTAATCTTGAGCCATCATGGCAGTAGATGCTATTATGACAAATAGAAAAAATGATAAACACCGTTTCATTGTAAATCTGTTGAAATTAAACATGTCGTCATTTGTTTTCTGCAATGTTCTACTTGCTTCTGCATGACACCTTATTATAAGGTAAATGTCATTAGCTTTGGAATATTGCATTATTGTTATGCAAAAATAAGAAAAATATACTGTTAACCATCAGTTTTTATTTTTTTTAATAGCATATTTCAACAATGTAACTATTTTCGAATGCGTTTTGTTGAGACAAATCTCCTGAAGATGTTGCGGACATCATCCAGTTCTTTTGTGAGAAATTCTCAAAAGACAATTACTCTGGCATACTTATATACAACGAATAAACCTAGGATATGAAACAGATAACAGCAGAAGAAGGACGGGCTTTGATAGAAAAGTATCAGCATAAAATTTTGAAGGGACTTTATCCAAATGACGCAACCGCCACATACAAAAAGTTGATGAACAGCCATCAGTCCTTCTACCTTTTTGAGGCATCTACACAAGAACCGTCTTACTATGGAGCTAATCGCACACATTTGTTGCTTGATGAAATCATACCTGAAATAGAAAAACTGGGTAAACACCCTATCTATTATCACTTTATACTTTTATCGGCTCCAGATGCCATGTTTATGGTTGATGATTTTGAAGCCCTTTCTGATTTCTTTGAAGCCAATGAACAAGTAGAGAAGTATTGGGTTGTCAATGATAGCTTCGATGGTGAGCCTAAAACTATCTCCTTGAAAATCATTGCTATTATGGATTAGTCTATGACAACTCTATACCTTGTTCGCCACGGAGAAACGAAAGATAATGTGGCAAAAGTCATGCAGGGGCAGTTACACGGCGAACTGACCTCTGTTGGCAAGGCTCAGATAGAGAAACTTGCCATCGCCTATCTGACATACACATTGGTGCTATTGTTTCCAGTGATTTGAAAAGAGCATACGATTCGGCACAAATTTTGGCTCAGCAAAAAAATCTGGAGGTACAGACAACACCGTTACTTCGTGAAAGAGATTGGGGTGACTTTACTGGTCGATATATTCCATGTCTCAAAGGACTGCCCATGCCTGATAACGTAGAGAAGATGGATGACCTATTGGCAAGGGCAAGATGCTTTATAAAGTGGATTGAAATGAACTTCCAAGGTCAGACGGTTCTTGCGGTAGGTCATGGAATCATCAATAAGGCTGTTCAAGCCGTATATTATGACATAATGACTCGTGAAATACTTAAGATGAAGAACGGAGAGTACCGAAAATTGTGTATTTGCTAGATAAGCTATTTCCTTTTGTGGGTAAAGTGTCAGCAAGTTTATTTTCCTCCATTACGCTAATGCACGAAGACGGTTTTTTTTGTGCAATTTGTCTTCTGTTTGAACTAAAATAATGATAAATTTTAGTTCTTTTTGTTTGTTTTTGAAAGCTTGTTTCTTTTTTGTCCCAACTATTTTGTATTTTTACACCCGATTTCTCGCATGAGTTATCAGACAGTATTGGCTCCTACGCCACCGAATTACCACCTCGAATAGTAGAGCCAGTCAAAAACATGCAAGAGCGTCGCGCCATAGTGCGCAGACGTTTCTATGGCATGTTTAGGTTGTGGTAAACCTTGGTGGCGCGTGGATTCTGTCTGCGCATTTTAATTTAAGACCTAATAGAAGTAATGGACTACGACCTCTTGGATGACCACGAATTAGTCGATGGCATACTCAATAACAATAAGCCATTGATAAAGTATTTCTTTACGAAGAAATGCTCTGGACTTCTTGCCTACATATTGATGAACGTATTTGACGGGAACATTGACAAGCGCGAACTTGTTAGTGAACTCTATCTGTTTATGGCTCATGATGATTGGCAAGTGTTCCGTAAGTTTCAGTTCCGCAGCACGCTCATGACATACATCAGTGTAGTTTCTGTGCGATTCTTTATCACTAAGCGTGCTCAACTGATAGATTCACCTTTGTCAACCTCTCTAAATAATCAAAAAGGGCAGATTCACAGTACAGCCTTGTCTCTTGAACAGCGGATAGACATTCGTGAGGCATTAAATAGAATGCCAAATGAGCGTTATCGCAAAGTCATTGAGATTTTGGACTTACAAGATATTCGTCCTGAACAGCTAGCAGAAGAAATGAACGTGACAGTAGATAATTTGTATAACATTCACTGCCGTGCCTTGGTGCAGCTTCGCCTCGTGATGGGCAGAAAGGAGGACTGGGTATGAAAGACTTTAACGACCTTTTGAACAGTGGCATCTCCGATGAGTTGTTGGCAGCCTATATTGACGGTAATACGACAGAAAGTGAAAATGCATTGATAGAAAATGCCCTCAATGGTGACTCTATGCTATCGGAAGCCTATGAGATTGCCAACGACGGCATTTCTTTCGGAGAACAGGCCGATTGGGATATTTACGATGGCGATTATGGATTCTTGGAAATGGGACTCCCGCCTGTAATAGACGCACTTGATATGGTATCACAAAATCAGAACTACGGTTTGGACTTCGGCAATGACAGTGACTTGTTCGGCTTAGATGATAATCTTGCATCAAACGATTTCTATGGTGAGAATGACAAAATGGGATTTGACGACACTGTGATGTCGTCTGAGACGGACGATATAAGTTGGTAGCCTAAAGAATTTTACTGACATGGATATATATGAGTTTTTGTTACCCGACGAAACGATAACAGCAGCAGTAAGTAACGCCTGCGAGTTTTTCAACTTGCCTGAAGTACCTATTGTTAATAGTGACGGGGTTTGCGTGTGGCCGAATGATGTTCACACGACCTTTGATGATGTGATAGGTGTAAATCGTGAGCAGTTGTCGGACATGGGCATCATAAGTTCCGACTCCCTGAAACTGGCATACACCCATGAATGTGCTCATCGGGCATTACAAGATTACAATTCCTATGAAGGCCCGCAAGAGGAACTGGTCTGCGACTATTTCGCAGGCATTCATGCTAGACTCAACGACATTGACGCTGACCAGTTTGAAGAAGCACTGGGCAAGACTATGGGTGGTGGTACAACCCATCCTGACGGTGCCATACGTGTGGAAGCAATTGAGTTTGGAAAACAGATTGCCGAAGATATGCAGGCTCAAGGCATTACTCCAAGCTTTGAATACTGTCTTGATAGATTCGAGGATTTTCAAGCAGGGCAGACAGATACGGTCTACACAGATGCTTTGTCGGAAAACCACGCATCAGAAGTTTCTTTCGGTTCAGCCTATAGCAAAGAAGAATACGTTGCCAAGGCGGAAAACTGTTATAAGGAGGCTGACAAGTATTATGATAAGGCGCAGCGTGATGAGAAACCTTCCGACAAAGCCCACGACTTAGAACAGGCTGAGAAATGGCGCAGAAGAGGTGATGAGTATATAAGTGAATCAAAATATGCTGATAACAAATAATAACAAACAAAAAATCAAAAAGTTATGATAGACAAATTATTAGGACCAGCAGGCTTTGGAGGAGGACTCGTTATATCCAAGCTTATTGATTATATTGCTCCATTTGAATCTTCTCCACAAGGGAAACTCTTTAAGAAGCAAAAAGAGTTACAAATGGAAATGGAAGAAAAGCGCATGAGCTTCCAGTGGAAAATTGAAGCTCAACGTTTGCGTTTTCAAGAGCGACTAGAAGCGAGACGAGAAGAATTACAAAAATACTTACTGGAAAACCAAATAGAGGCAAGCAAGGCAATTGCCTTGTTTCAAGCGAGAGCCATGCGCCAGACCCAAATGCAACTGGCCCAAAGGCACGCCCAGGATACTTTGCAAGATCGTCTTCTCCAAAATGCACTTAGTACATTTCCGCTCAATGTATCACCATTGGTTTTGTTGAAAAATCAGTCTCAACCTTTAGGACATTTACTAGCTTTTTCAGATTCAGACGAGGATTCTGCTTCAAAGACATCAATTGCACAAGTTTATGAAGAAGTCATGGATGTCTATAAAGATAAAGAGAATAGGGTGAAACAGCCTGATGCACTAAACATCTTTGTTGCTCCAGTACATATTGATTCCAAAATTAAGAATCGCAAGGTGTTAAGTGACCAAATTTGGGATACTGTTTATCAGCGCATTGAAAGTTTCTTCACATTAAACTATAATCGCACCAGTGACCATCCTGTCATTTTCTATCCTACAGCTTGGAATGACAGGTACAATCCTGGTATGCATGCCGCTGAGACATTGCACTATTTCTTGAAAGATCTTCCTTGTATTGTTATTGAGCCACGTTTCGACGGTGCAACTTTTCGAATGATGTTTTCTTCCTGGGGGCTTGGCTATAATTCTACCCTCCATCACCGCACTGAGTTGAGCTTCCCAATAAATATTGATGCTATATTAGCTTGCTCTGTTTACGAACGTTCAATGAAAGCTTTGGATGCTATTAAGGAAATAGACCAAACTTTAGACATTAAGGAGTATGGCTTTGGTATGAAAAAAAGAGAGTTGGAGAGAAACATAGACTTGTTTCAGGCTCTTCACATTGAGGAACGCATGAAGGAGAATAGGATGCAAGAAATTGATGCACTCGGCATCTACAACATCTTCAAGATTGAACCCGTCCAAGACCTTGCGACGTTAGCTGATTATCTGTCTGCACGTATAGGCCTGAATCTTGCCGTACTTGCAGACGTTCATCATCTACGTTCATACGACCGAGACCCAATCCTTCCAAAACTTTTGAAGCCGTACTTCCCTAACTTGTATGATGATAAAATTGTGCGTGAACAACTGTTTAAGGAATACGAGAATTCATACGTTTGGCTTCGTCGAGATGAAATTGAGTATAATGGCATGAAGGAAATTCGAGGAGTCCAAATCGCGAATATAAAGAAGTTGTTGGATTTGTCAAACTCCTCTGATGTCGTAGAGTCTGTAACGGAGATGACATGCAATTATGTGAAAAAGCATTTCCATATTGACGCAACCTCGTTAATTGATGCCATCAAGTTGTCAATGGAATCATGGAAAAGGGAGGACATTCCTTTCTTTCAAAGCTTGCTGAAGTTAGATGAAGTTGCAGACAACAGAAAGCTTTTCAATCGGATAAGTGCTAAAATCTTTGACCTACAACAACAAATGAAAGAGAGTCGATGAAGAAAACGTTATTCATCCAGATAGACAACACGCCAGCCCCAGTAGAAGCTGAGAATGATTACATCCCGTTGGAATGTAAACAGATTAATGATTTCTGTTCTTTTGTTGGAGATGCCCTAATTGCCGATTTGAAAGATAGTGATGGAACACCTTTATTCCGTCTTATAAATCCAGCAGGGCGTTTGTTAAGCGAATTTGAAAAGATTGACAAGGCAAATTATGACTTAATCATTACGCAGTGGTTGGATATTTTAGGCGAAATATTGCATAAAGGTGTTACACAATGCGATGAGCAATTCACCATTCGTTTCCCACAACAATATACGGATTGGCTATTAAGCAACGAAAATGATTACTTTGTCGAAATAGGAAACTCTTTGCAAGCAAATGACTGCAAGGTCTATTTGGATGCCGATGGTATTTCCGAAGACATAGTTTCGGCTTTACACATGAAAATTATCAGATTCTTGAATGGCAATAAAGATGACATTGAATACATTGTATTTAGTAACGAAAGAATCGGAAATGCGTCATATGTGGTCAAACAACTTAAAAAAAATTTCGATTCATATTTGTTTGTGCGGCAAGAACAATGGGCTCAGATTCTCCAGGAAGAGCAACTAAGAAGAATTTATAATCTTGAAGATGTCAGAGCCTTTTGGCTTGATGATTTAAGACTTGGAGTAACGACAAAAGATGATATCCCTCAATCAGATAAGGCGTATTATAAGGAGTTCCATTTAGAATTTAAGAAAGAAGGTAAGTTAAGTAGAATGTGGACTCAGCCAATGACAGAAGCAGTTAATATCTTATTGCCAGTTTTGCTTGGTGAAGAAAAAAAATGGAAAGAGCTTAGTTATAATGGCATTTTTGCAAATTTGAAAAAGAAGGGGTTTTTCATATTGGAATATCCGCATTTTTATGAAACAGATAAAGGGGAGTTCTATTATGATAGTAAACTAAAAAAAGAAACGAAAACATATATTTGCATTATACACTTTTGGCATTGTATGGGATATAGTAAAAATGTAGAAACATCCCAAGAAGAGCTGGGTACTTTGTATGAGATTTCCATTGAATTAAAATAGATGATACTATATGGGAAAGACATTATATATTCAGATAGACAATAATTCCTTGCCCGAAGGATGTGGTGAGGATGTTGAGGTGTTAGATTGCCGTTGCATCAATGATTTCTGTTCAATGGTTGGCGATGCACTGGTTAGTGACTTGAAAGATGAGAACGGTAAACCTTTTTATCGTCTGATAAATCCTGTTGGACGATTGTTGCTGGAGTTTAAAAGTGTCAATAAAGAGGCTTTCAATGGCATAATCTCAATGTGGTATGACTATCTGGGAGAGCTACTGCATAAAGGTGTTTTGGAGTCTGACACGACGATAAAATTCCCTCAAACGTACATTGACTGGCTGTTACAGAATGACAATCTGTATTATGAAAGCGTAGGGAGTGAATTGCAGAAGAAATTCGGAAAGATGAGTATTTCATACGAAGATATTATTGATAACATAATGTCATCAATGATTTACAAGATAGACCATTTCCTTCAAGAAAGAAAGGACGATATTTCTTTTGTTGTTGTTAGCAATCCAATTATTCGAAACAGCTCCTTTGCCATTAAAAGTGTTAAAATTGATGGGCTGAATTTCCTACGTTATAATAGTTGGTTAGAATCTATCAAGAAGAATGTAAAAGTCCAAGGAACTATGAAAAAGGAAGATAATAATGTTGAAATTATTGCCAATGGTTATAGCTTCAAAATGATATTCGTAAAGGGCGGATCATTTTTAATGGGAGCTACCAGTGAGCAAGGTTATGGTTCTGGTGTGTCCAATGATTGGGCTAAGCCTGTTCATCCTGTAACACTTTCTGACTTTTATATTTGTGAAACACAGGTAACCCAAGGATTATGGAAGGCTGTGATGGGCGGACTCACGTTTGTGCATATACATGGTGTCGGAGACAATCTTCCTGTTGACTGTGTTAAATGGGATGAGTGTCAAGAGTTCATTTTTAAATTAAATATCTTAACAGGGAAAAAATTTCGTCTGCCAACGGAAGCAGAATGGGAATATGCAGCTCGTGGTGGAAACAAAAGTAAGGGATTTAAATATGCTGGTAGCAATAACTTAAGTGAGGTGGCGTGGTTTGGAGATTTGGCAAATTCGAAAGTACATCCTGTAGCTATAAAAAAAGCTAACGAGCTAGGGCTATATGACATGAGTGGTAATGTAGAAGAATTTTGTCAAGATTGGTACGGTGAATACACCACATTTCCAACCAACAATCCTAAAGGTCCTTCATCAAAGTCCTCGTATTATTATCATGTTTATCGAGGAGGATGTAATTCTTCGGAGGAATGGCAGTGTCGTGTCTCAAGTAGAGGCTTTAGCGCTTATGGAGATTCTGCGGGAATACGAATAGTATTGGATTCCTAGAAGAAAGTCAAAGTCTAAAGAACAACAGAAATGGATAAGGCATTAATCATTCAAATTGGCAACATTTCTCTTCCCCAAGGATTGACAATAGAAACAGATGTTGTGGATTGCCGATGTATCAACGACTTCTGCTCTTTCGCCGGTGATGCTTTAGTGGGTGATTTGAAGGATGAAAACGGAACTCCTTATTACCGTTTATACAGTCCTATCGGTAAATTATTACATGAATTTAAAATCAATAATCCGGAATCCTTTGATACACTTCTGTCAAATTGGTATATTGTTTTAACAGATCTCCTACAAAATGGAAATAATGGGAGTGAGGAAATACTATTACGCCTTACGGATGACTTTGCCGACTGGCTACTAATGCATGAAAATGATCATTATGTAGCAATGGGGCAAGAATTAAAGAATAATGGTAAGGACGTATTGTTAAACAGGAAAGACATGTTGAACTGTATCATGCCATCTATAATGCGTCTGGTCAGAGAGAAAATATCTGTTCATAAAAGCAATATCCGTGCTATTGTTTTAAGTGGCAAGATAAATGTAGGGCAGTCCTATATTACCAGTAAATTATGCTCGTTAGGAAATTCATGTAATGGAATTGATCGTATTTCTTTTTACAATCTTAATGATTGGAAATGCTTGTTGGATGTAGAATTGAGAGAACGTATTGATTGTTTAGATGACCGCAGGGCTTTTAAGGTCGATGATTTCGTTCTTGGAAATCCAGTTCCAATTAATTATAAGCATATTGAAGGAAATCTTAATTATAAAGGAGGGCAAATTAAAATTTCAAATTGCGTTTGTGAAGTTATTACAGCTAATAAAGGAACAGAACTTTTTGACAATCTGGTGAATTGCATTTTTACCAAAAATAGAGAGATAAAATCACAAAGCTTTACAGAGTGTCATCACCTGTTGAATCCATTAGGATTTAAAGTTGAACGAACAAAACTTACAATGAACAAAGATTTCAAAGAAACGAGTGACAATTTGCCTATATCTGCTTTAGCGCTAGTTGGTATTGCAAGTGAGATGACCGCAGCATCTGCGTTAATGGTTATTGCTAATTATACAGGACAAATTGCATACAGAGACTCTTTGGTAAAAAACACTCCAGATTATACATGCAAATTGATGTTTTTTTCTGATAAAGCCATACCAGGAGAAGCTTACAATCTTGATATGAGAAGAAGAATGCCAAACACTCTGGATGAAATATCTATAAGCATAAAGCGTAAAGTGTAGAAAAAGACATAAGATAATATTGATAGATTTCTCAAGTTTATACCCTCTATACGAATAAACAATAAAAGCGATGGGTATGAATAAGAGAAATTTTATCAATTATGATGTCCTTTGGGACAAGTTGAGCACATTTGCTATAAAAGCAGGTCGGGTAACAACAAGACCTGTGTTGCTTCTATTCTTTGTAATGAAGAGCAAAGACATGCCAAAGGCAGACAAGTTGCTTGTGTTTTCTGCGCTGTCTTACATTGTATTTCCTATTGACATTCTTGATGCGAAGCGGCTACCTATTATTGGGTGGTTTGATGAGATTGCGTCAATCTCTGTAGCCTACCAGAAGGTGTGCAAACACATTACTCCAGAGATGGAAACAAAGGTGGATGCTATACTAGACCGCTGGCTTCCTGAATACACTCCTTATGAACTTATCACCGAATAGTCGAAGTAGCAGAAAGATAACGAATATATATAGGTATGAGCATATATAAAAAATTTGGCAAGATGGTAGGCAATAAGAGTTTGGAAGAAAAACTCTATGAGCTGCTACAGACAGACACTTATAAAACCGATGTGTACAACACATGGGATTTAGGTGAGGGTATGGCTGTACTCCATAAGAATTTTTGGGGATGGTACAAGCCTTGGATGGTGATAAACCACAACAAGAAGACTGCCTTTGAGTTTATGGATGACAGTGAAACGCTCCTTACAGTGACTGAGAATGATATAGACTGGAAATCATTAAAGAAACTCCCTGAAGATGCAATATTAAGGGCAAAGTACTTGTCCTTCCATTTTCCTTCATTTATCAGAGCATTCAGGAATGGTGTGGCACAGGTTGACTGGCAACTTAATCCCGATGGACGTTACTATATGGACGATGACGGATTCGGAATGACCTATGATGAAGAAATCAATATCTATGGCTTTATTGATACAGAAGGGAAAGTCGTAGTAAAGTTTCAGACGATAAATGACTATAAGGATTTGGAGAAAATGCGTAAAGAAGCGGAAGGAAAAGTAAATCAGTAATTATGGCAGTAGTAGTAATGGCAATCGTTCAGATTAGAAAAAGCGTTCTTAAATTAGTAGGGGAGGCAAAGGTAAAGATACCCAACTTTCCCAAAGAAATACAGAGCGTAGAGAATCATTGTGTCTCTGAAAGGTTTGAGATAAAAGGTGAAAAGTTCATATTTTCATTCAAATGCAGTTCTGCCCTCAAAAAAGAGGAAGAGAAAAAGATGATGGTTAGTTGTGCTGTCTGCTCACCCTCCAAAGGTGTTGAGATGGAAATGCCAGTTATGTACGAAAGTGTTGATACAGTTGTCCGCACTATTGATAGCGAAGAAATTATCAATAAGAGCATAAAGCACTTTGAGGTACTGCTGCATGATTTCCAGGATTACAATCCCGATGATGACGATAGGTTTGACTTTGACGACTAATGACCGTATTTTGAAAATGTAAAAGTTACGAATGGATATCAATAGAGTATTGCTAACGAATATACCCGACTTGACTCCTGTATATGGTGGTGTCAGGGGAAGAACTATGTCATCGAGCCATCAGGCATACGCATGGAGGGCAATGAGGGAAGCTGGATTGAAGCAAGTGATAGATCTCCGACAGGACTACAAGGGCGATAGATACAAAGAAACGTGCGAAGCAAACGGCATAGCATATTACCACTATCCAGTACATAAGGGGAAAGAGAGCATTGCCAATATGCTGAAGGAATTCCCGATTTTCTGTGATTTGATTGACCGTGGAGATTTCTTTATCTCCTGTGCTCAGGGTCTGCATCGGACGGACATTGCACTCAGCACATACTGGGTCTTCTATGGTGCAGATAAGGTTAAGGAACCTCCTGTTCTTGTAGGCTATCTCAAAGAGAAAGGACATGATGCAGGAAAGATATTCCATGTACTCAACTCCTTCTACAATTTTTATACAGAACAAAATGGCGTTGAGCCAATTCCGATAGAGTTGTTCAAAGAGAGAAAAAATGTGATTAACAGAATTAGTAAAGGAGAAAACACCAATGAGACGTATGAAGTTTACCACACCGTATGTTGTGAGAGATGGAAAACTAATGTTTTGGCACGATGACGATAACGGATCATGTTTCGGAAGTTACCCTGAGCCAACGCGCTGGATGAAAAACATCCAAGCAGATAAACTGATGGAGGCTTTAGGGGTAAATAGAATAGAGAATCTGGGATATGCCCTGTCACGTTTGCCAGGTCGTGATGACATCGAAAGGCTGAAAGCGTTTTGTGAGAAACACAACATAGACTTTGAGTATTCTGTAGAGGAGGCATTCTAATCACGTATTGAAGAAAAAACAGACCGCTGTACTGATAGATTTTAGTACAGCGGTCTCTCTGTATGTACAAAGGTTAAACAAATAATCACATGTATATGAAGAAGTATTTACTTTTAGCAATGATGGTCTTTGGCGTATTAAATAGTAACGCACAGGAACTTAAAGCTGTTGACTCCATTGACGTAGAAACTGGTATTATCTATCCTGCAAATGGAAGAGGTGTGGCTGTTGCGGACACAATCTGTGCGGATTCGATTGTCAATCCACCAATTCCTCAAATTCCATTAGACGAATGCGACAGCCTGATGGTAAGTTCCCCTGGTGATCGGTATGGTGTTGTGTGGAAAAATGGCATGTGTGGTATCTATGACATTTCTAAGGGGGAGAACGTCACACGGATTGAATGTAAAGACCTTTGGTTTTCATTCCGAAAGGAAATGGAAGGCGAATACTACTCATACTTCGGGTGGGATGACGATACAACAAAAGGCGTGATTGGTGTGGCTGAAGTCAACAATCAATTTATAACTATTAGTATGCCTAAGGAAGGCGATAACGAAGAGGAACGAAAGGAGGATGACAAATGAATGAACTGAGAAAAGCCTTTTTCGTGCTTGATATGGCTGTGTTAGCATTCTTCTAGTTTGCTATCACCATAGTATGTATTTTGAGAATTGGATAGTAGAAGTAGCATTAGACTTGGCAATTCTGCTACGCATCACGGTCTCGTTACTGTTGTATAAACGCGAGCGACTGGTAATATTTCCGTTGGTGGCATTTACCTTGCTTTTTGGTGTTGCTATATATGCGGACTTTACTCTTCCTCAAAATCTACATATTCCCCTTCGTTACTTGGTATAATCTTCCTATTAGCCTCTTCCGGGGAGCGTCTGTCAATGACTGTCTGTTTGCCATTACTGCCATGCCGTCTTCCATTTCCATTATAGGTGTCTCTCTGGTTGTTGCCTGAGAGTATGCTTCTGAAAGTGTCAATGCCCTTTTTTAAGTATGTGTACCCTAATACAACAATAATAAAAAGGCATACTATGAAGAAGAGTAATATGAATGATAAGAATTCAATCATGTCGTGTTATTCTTTATGGTCGTGTTTGCTCACTATTGCAGATAGAATTACATACCAGGCTATGATAATGGAGAAGGCGGCAAGTCGGAATATCGCTAATAGCGGTATGCATGATAGGATGAAAATATACTTTATCTGGTTCTCCTTCCATCCCCATTGCTTGAACTTCAGGGCAAACATCGGAATTTCAGCGATCAGCAGCCAGTTTGTGAGACATATTCCAGCAAGAATGACAGGCACCATATAGGTTGACGATTCTATTACGTCCCCTGCACCTGTCAGCAGGGCACCCCAGAAGAGTGCATTGGCAGGGGTGGGAAGTCCAATGAATGAAGTTGTCTGTCGCTCATCAAGATTGAATTTCGCAAGGCGCAAAGCCGAGAAAGCAGCAATGGTGAATGCAACAAAAGGCAGATATTCCCTCATGGTGTCAATGCATGGGGGATATGGCATTACTCCAAGTTCTGAGAACACCATGGCTGACGGAGCAACTCCAAATGTAACGACATCAGCAAGTGAGTCAAGTTCCTTGCCTATAGGGGAACTTACTCCCAATAGTCGTGCGCTCATCCCATCGAAGAAATCGAATCCTGCACCTATGGCAATCCATAGAAGTGCGGCATCCATATTGTATGTAAGTCCATAGAATACTGCAATGCATCCCGAGATGAGGTTACAGCATGTAATGGAATTTGGAATATGCCTTTTAATGTTCATCTTTTTCTTAATTAAAAGAGTCGGATATTTTGTATTACTTGCCAAAGTATATCGTGTTATTTGCCAAAGTATATTGTATTACTTGCCAAGGTATCTTATAATGTCATGTCAAGTAAAATACTGTCTCTGTTATTTCGTGACAAGGTTGGCTATTACGGTCTGGTCTCCTGTTGTCAGCTGTCCAACCTTAACGCATGGCTTAGAACCGACAGGTAGATACACATCCACTCTTGAGCCAAGTTTTATGAATCCGAGATGTTCGTCAATATAGCAATCCTCACCTTCCTTGGCATAGGTTACAATACGACGAGCCACAGCACCGGCTATCTGGCGACACAAGACATCAACACCGTCAGGAGTAGTTATCATTATGTCAGCATGCTCGTTTTCCTCGCTCGCCTTTGGAAGCCAAGCTTTATGGTAATTGCCGTTCTTGTGGATTACACTCTTCACTTTCCCATCAACTGGAAACCAATTGGCGTGAACATTCCATAGGCTCATGAAAATACTTATCATAAGCCTGTTGTCATGAAAATACTCATCTTCAAATACTTCCTCTACAACAACCACACGGCCATCAGCTGGTGCCACTACGATATTGTCAGTATCATCTGTCCCGAAATACCGGATGGGACATCTGTAAAAATTTGTGACAATAGCGTAGATTGTACCAAAGACAGCAACAAAAGCCCAGAAAGCTATCTTGTTGTCAAAAGCAGTCCAAAGTATAAATGCAATAGCCGCAAAGCACACCGCACCATATATTAGTGTATCTGTGCCTTCACGGTGTATTCTTATTTTTTTCAGTTTTTTTATTCTCTTCCCCATGGGTAGGTATATCGGTTATAACTTTTTCGTTTGCAAAGTTACGCTTTTTTTGCTTAATTGCAAAATTTTACATCCCATACTTTTGGATATGTCACTTTTAAGCAGTAACTTTGAACCTGAATTATGTGTTTTTAATCAAAATTATTACCCATTGCAACGCTATAAAGCTGTAAGCAAGATGATATAAACCATTCATTATATGCACGATTTCATACACCTTCATGTACATACATATTATTCAATTCTTGATGGACAATCGCCAATAACCCGTCTTGTTGACAAGGCTGTGGCTGACGGTATGAGAGGAATGGCTATTACCGACCATGGAAATATGTTTGGTATAAAGGAATTCTTCGATTACAGCAAGAGCGTAAACAAGAAATTAAAGGAAGAAGGTAAGGAACCGTTCAAGCCTATCTTCGGTTGTGAGATGTATGTGTCGAGATATGGGAAGAAGGAGAAAAAGGATGGTAAGACAGACATGGGCGGCTACCATCTCATTGTGCTTGCTAAAAACAGCAAAGGATACCATAACCTTGTGAAACTTGTGAGCCGGGCATGGGTGGACGGTTTTTACATGAGACCGCGCACAGACCATGAAGACCTTGAGAAATACCATGAGGGACTTATTGTATGTTCTGCTTGTATAGCAGGAGAGGTTCCACACAAGATTCTTGAGAACGACATTGAGGGTGCAAGACAGTCAATAGAGTGGCATAAACGCATCTTTGGAGACGATTATTACCTTGAGCTGCAAAGACATGAAGTGACAGATCCAAATGTGAGGGCAAATAGAGAGACTTACCCTCTCCAGCAGAAAGCCAACAAGATTCTTGTTGAACTTGCACGGGAATATGGCGTGAAATTGGTATGTACAAACGACTGCCATTTTGTTGACAAGGACAATGCAGAGGCACACGACCATCTCCTGTGCCTTGCCACAGGAAAAGATCTTGACGACCCAACCAGAATGCTTTATTCAAAACAAGAATGGTTCAAGACAAGGGAGGAGATGAATGATATATTCTCAGATATTCCAGAGGCACTCACCAACACGCTCGAGATACTTGACAAAGTCGAAACTTACAATATCAACCATGACCCTATCATGCCTTTCTTTCCTATACCTGAAAGTTTCGGCACCGAAGACGACATACGAAGAAAGTATTCTGAAGAGGACCTTTTCAGAGAGTTTACTTCCGATGAGAATGGAGAGAACCAGCTGCCAGTGGAAGAGGGGCAGAAGAAAATAGACCATCTTGGCGGATACGAGAAACTGTACAGAATTAAATTCGAGGCAGAGTTTCTTGGCAAACTGGCATACGATGGAGCAAAAAGACTTTATGGAGACCCACTTTCGAAAGATGTGGATGATAGAATAAGGTTCGAACTTCACATCATGAAAACGATGGGATTCCCTGGCTACTTCCTTATCGTGCAGGACTTTATAAATTCCGCAAGAGAGGAACTTGGTGTCATGGTTGGGCCAGGACGTGGTTCCGCAGCTGGCTCAGTGGTTGCATACTGCCTTGGAATTACAAAGATAGACCCAATGAAATACGATTTGCTGTTTGAGCGTTTCCTTAATCCAGACCGTATTTCACTTCCTGATATAGACACTGACTTTGATGACGATGGGCGAGGCAAGGTGTTGCAATGGGTACAGGAAAAATACGGATATGAGAACTGCGCACATATCATTACATATAGCAGTATGGCTACAAAAAACTCCATAAAGGACGTGGCTAGAGTAGAGAATGTGCCGCTTGAAATATCCAATTCTTTATGCAAGGCTATACCAGACAGGCTTCCGGATGGACTCAAGATGAATCTCGTGAATGCCATTAAGTGTACCCCACAGTTGCAGGATGCTGAAGTTTCAGACGACATAAGACTCAAAAATACCATCAAATATGCAAAAATGCTTGAGGGGACGGTAAGAGGAACAGGAATTCACGCATGTGGATTCATTATCTGTCGTGACCCTATCAGCGATTGGGTGCCGGTGTCAACAGCCGATGATCCTGATTTCAAGGACGTGAAAGTAAACTGTACACAGTATGACGGACACGTGATAGAGGAGACGGGATTGATAAAGATGGACTTCCTTGGACTTAAAACCCTGTCGGAGTTGAAGGAGGCAGTTGAGAACATAAGGATTTCTACAGGCAACATCATAGATTTGGACAAGATACCCATTGACGACCCAAAGACATACAAACTCTATCAGGAAGGTAGGACAATAGGCACTTTCCAGTTTGAGTCGGCTGGTATGCAGAACTATCTTAGACAACTGCATCCAACAGTCTTTGAGGACCTTATTGCGATGAATGCACTGTACCGACCGGGACCAATGGACTATATTCCAGACTTTATAAAAAGAAAGAACGACCCATCGCTTGTCAAGTACGATATTCCGTGCATGGAGAAATATCTAAAGGACACATACGGAATTACCGTGTATCAGGAGCAGGTGATGTTACTTTCTCGACAACTTGCTGACTTCACTCGAGGTCAGAGCGATGCTCTGCGAAAGGCAATGGGTAAGAAAAAGAAAAAGATTGTCGATGAGATGAAGCCAATGTTCATAGATGGTGGCGTGCGAAACGGTCATGACCCAAAGATACTGGAGAAGATATGGGCTGACTGGGAGAAGTTCGCATCTTACGCCTTCAACAAGAGTCATGCTACATGCTATTCTTGGGTGGCTTATCAGACGGCATATCTTAAAGCTAACTATCCTGCCGAGTTCATGGCAGCTATCATGAGCCGTAGAAAAGACCAGATTACAGAAATCACGAAACTGATGGACGAATGCCGCTCTTTGGGAATACTCACTCTTGGACCGGATGTCAATGAGAGCCGTATGAAGTTCACTGTTAATAAGAAAGGTGAAATCAGGTTTGGACTGGCAGCTATTAAAGGAATGGGCGAGGGACCTTCCATGGCTATCATTTCGGAAAGAGAGAAATCTGGGGCGTTTAAGGATATATATGATTTCGTAGAGAGAATAGACTTGAGAAGCGTCAACCGCAAGGCATTTGAGAGTCTTGCACTCAGTGGAGCATTTGACAGTTTCGGAATATTGAGAGAGCAGTTCTTTGCTACTAATGCCAAAGGTGAGATGTTCATTGATTTGATTCTTAAGTACGGTTCTCTGTATCAGCATGAGAAAGAGAGTGCTACGACGTCTCTTTTCGGAGGCTTTGACGATGTAGAGATAGCCCATCCTCAGATACCAAAGGCAGAAAGGTGGCCTACTATTGACAGGCTCAACAAGGAACGGGCTCTTGTTGGAGTGTATCTTTCCGAGCATCCTCTTGATGAATACAGCATTGTGCTCACCAATCTGTGCAATACAAAATGTCAGGAAATAAATAGGGATTCAGACAAAGAACAACTGTCCAAGAAAGAGACGATAACATTCGGAGGCATAGTGACAAATGTAGTGGAGAAGTTTTCACAGAAAACAGGAAAGCCCTTCGGACTGGTGACCATTGAAGACTATGATGGGGCAGGGGAGATTGCTCTGTTCGGTGATGATTGGATAAAGTGGAGTGGAAGCCTGAAAAATGATTACACTGTTTTCATTACTGCAAAATGCAAACAGAAATACAGAAATTCCAATTCCTATGATTTCCGGATAGAGAAAGTGGAACAGTTGTATGACATAAAGGATAGAAATATTGAAAAATTCACACTGACAATAGATGCTTCGGATTTTGACGAGACAATGGCTACAGAGCTTTTATCTGTCATAGAGACAAATGACAAAGGTGTGGATTTCTATCTCCAACTTAAGGACCCTAATCCACAGAATACCGTAATGCTTAAAAGTGCCAATAAAGTTTTTGTGAACAGAAATTTCATCTTGTTCATTGAATCTAATGACAAATTGTGCTATTCTGTAAACTGACACAGGGGTTGGCATGGAGTTTGCAAACAATTTACATATATAATATTATTAACGAAAGAACACAATTATGGAACTTACAATTACAACTGAAAATTTCGAGGAGTTGAGAAACGGCACTCTGCCATTGGTGGTTGACTTATGGGCTACATGGTGTGGACCATGCAAGGCTATAGCACCAATCATAGCAGAGCTTGCACAAGAGTATGAAGGAAAGATTGCTGTCGGCAAGTGTGATGTGGAGGAGAATGATGATATTGCAATGGAGTTTGGCGTACGCAATATTCCTACCATTCTTTTCTTCAAGGGCGGCAAACTTGTTGACAAATTTGTAGGTGCAGCTTCAAAGTCTGTCCTTGATGAGAAATTCAAGGCTCTTCTTTAACCCCAAATCAGTCATTAGACCGTTTCGGGTTTAGCTCAAATCAGCTTTGACGCAAGTATCAAGTGTCTTTTACTTTTTACTTGTAAAAAAAGAATAAGCGAACATCCTGTGGTTTAACTACAAGTTGTTCGCTTATTTATGTGTAATGGAAATCTTATTTCACGATTTTCTTTCCATTAACTATATATATGCCTTTCTGAAGCTTGTTGAAGTCCATTCCAACATATCTGCCATCAATTGTGTAAATGCCCTTGTTGGCATTCTGTGTAGCATTGCTGTTGACAACATCTATGCCAGAAAGAGCAGATGGAATTACTACAACCTCGTCAAGTAGGAAACGGTATCCGTTAGCCTTGATGATAATCTTTATACTGCCCTCGCCCGATATCAATGTTGAGCAATCAGTCCATTTGCCAGCCTCCAGTGTAAATGTCTTGTCAGAGATTGTAGTCACCGCACCTGAGGTGGAAACGGTCAGACTTTTAACTTCATTGTTGAATGGGGCAGCCTTGAATGTCAGCTGTGTCTCTCCGTTAATCTCTATGAATGGTGTCGTGGCACGTCCAGCACTCTTGGTCGTTCCCAATTTAGCACACTTGAAAGCTCCTGCACCTCCCGTTGCTGACCATCCATCGTTGTCTGTAATCAGCTCTTCTGTCGTAACAGTTCCATCCCAGTTGCCATCATTGCCTCCAACACCAAAATTCAAGTCAAACGACTCATAGAAAAGTGCACCTTCAGGCTTGTTGGCACCAATGTCATTGTTGTCAACGACATTGAAGGAGACTGTTCCGTCACCGTTGTCCCTGATGTTGAGAATTGATTTGTCAAGGAAATTAGTACCATCGCTGTTGGCATTGAAAAGGGACGTACTTGGTGTTGTCGTGGATGTGAGCTTGTTGTTGCCGCTGCTTGGGAAGGCATCACCAGCTATGTCGGTGGCGTAATACTGGTTGTAGCTGTTGTCGGCAGCCACAATGGCACAACGCTGGTGGTCAGCAGTATTGTTTACTGTGTTGAACGACCATGCGTTGCGGTCATAGTCAACATGATATACAAGCAGTCCTTTTCCATAGTTCTCAATATCCCATCCTATAAACTGCCTGTTCTCAAGAATGTAATATTCGTTTCTGTTGGCATTGTTGTATATGGCATAGAACTCACCACCATCGCTAAGTGCTTTCATGTTGTTTACGCTCATGGTGCCTGTTATCTCTATTGGATTCTTCCATCCTGCCACCATCTTCTCATATCCGGTGTAGCCTGAAGGACAGAATGTGTTGCCGTTATAACTGCCCTGACACATCAGGTCCCATGATCCCATTCCATAGTTGCTATGGTTGGCAGTGTCATACATGTCAGGGAAGCCAAGGCAATGGGAGAACTCATGACAGATAGTACCAATGCCTGCAACAATGGAACCTTCGTTCATTTCGTTGCTACATGCGTATGTGTTTATGTAAGTACCGTTTGCATTCAGTCTTTTGCCATAATCGCTCCACATAAGTCTTGATTCATGCGGCCATATTGTATTAGTTCCACCTCCGGTTGCTTCGCCTTCTCCTGCATAAAGGACGAATACCTGGTCTGCTTCCTTGTTTCCATCCCAGTCATATACAGAGAAGTCGGTAATCAGTCCCTGCTGTGCTATAAGCTGACAGGCTGTAGCAATCATCGTTCCAGGACGCGAATCATTGCCATAGGTATCGTTAGCTCCGTAATAAGTATATGAGTTTGGCATTTGCACTGGACCTACAACGTCAAAGTCGAGAGTGAACTCACCGTAACTCTGATCCCTGAAGTAATCTCGTACAGAACCCACAAAGCCGTCTGTGCTTGAGAAATTCTCTTTATTGCACACATCATTGTAGTATGCCTGGTCATGTCCTTCCTTGAATTTTAAGTCTGGAAACTCCACAAGAATGAACAATGCTTTTCTTTTGCCAGTGAAAACAGCCTTTTTGTCTGGAGCTTTCCCTACGTTCATAGCTGCTTTTTCACTGTTGAATTTGTTGCGGAGCTCTTTTGCACGCGCCTCAATTTTCTGGATGTCAGCAATTCTGAACGTTTCTTTGTCTATGTTCTGGACATATCCGACACCAGACTCAGCGAGCCAGTAGCTGCCAAATTCGTCTCCTACAAGTTGTGCTCTTACTTCCGTGCCGTTGTCGAGCTTGATGGTTTTCCACAAACCAGGTTTTGCAGGGACTGCCCATGATGCCACTGCGAGTGTTATCATGGCAATGCTTGATAAAATGCGTTTCATACCTTTTCCCTTTATAATGTTTGGGTTATTGTTATTTCTTTACTATCTTTCTTGTTGATACAGAGCCATCTCTGTATGTCACCTTCTTGATAAACAGACCACCTTTAGGTTCTGAAGTCTTGCGTCCGGCATAATCGTAATAGCTTATGTCCTTGATGTCTTTTCCGCTGACACAAGTATTGTCGATGCCATTTGACGTGCCGCCTGTCACTTTTGCCTTGAAGGCGTTCACAATTCTGCCATAGCTGTCTAATATCATACCTACTACATTCAGCTTTGTCCTGTCCTGAATGAGCGACTTCTGGTTGTAAAGGCTTACAGCCTCGTCAGCGTAGAATGTGTAGGTGCTGTTGTATTCCTTGCTATCCTCAATGTTTGATGGAATACTGCCAGCTATGCCGCGGCAATCAGGACCGAGTATGATGACATCTCTGAATTTTAATCCGCTCACATATGTCGGAGCATTAACGAACTGTTCCATACCAGGACCGCTCGCGTATTCCGTTCTTCCGGAAAAATAATTTGTTTGTGTCCAAGCCTCGTTATCCGTGCCGCATAGGTCGTCTGCAGTCAGGGCATAGGCAAGTTTGTAACCGGCGTTTGTATAGTTGTCTCCGAACTTGACGGTTGTGTTGACATTAATCTCGTTGTCATCCGTCTCGTTCCACTGTGCGTTCAAGGATATGTCTATTGTGCTTATCTCGTTGCGCAGTGCAAGCCAGTCATCCTCAACGCCAAGCTGGTTATATGCACCTGAGCTACCGGAATATGGGTCTATTTCCTGTGACCTGTTAAGATATGCAGACGGATATCCACCTATGTAGCTTGGGAAATATGACGCATACATGATTTCCATAGGGTCATCGTTATGATATGAAATGGCGATGAAATCGTCTGGATGCCTTTTTGTCATTTCCTCAATGGCAACAAATCCCTTAGGACAGTATTGACACCATGTTCCAGTGTATTCCTCATAAACAGGTCTGCTCTCCGCTACAAATGAATATACTCTTATCTTCGACGAAGACGTCATTGCCAATACGTTGTCTTTATTATCTTCTCCGTTTACCTTTGTGATTGTCACCGTCAGGTCATATCCTCCTTTGTTGTCAATGGCTGGCAATGGAAGGTCTATGACACCCTGGTTTCCGTATTGTCCTTCAATAGGTTGGTCAAGGTCAATGTGTTTGCTCCCTGTGAGTATGTTTCCTATGGTATAATTGTAGTCGATTGAGTTGACATTCTGAGAACCATGAGTTGTAAGCAAAGCCTTTGCACTAATCTCAACGCTTTTCTGTACGTTTGCGTCATAAAGTTTGGTTATCTCAACGGCGTTGTCAGCTATCTCGCCCTCCAGAGTCACTTCCATTGTAGAGGCCATTCCCGGAATCTTGTTGTTCATGTTGTTCCATATCTTGTATGACGATGACGTATGGATGTAGCAACCTTCGGTAGATGAAGTTCCTCCTATCATGATAGGTGTTCCGCTCTTGTCGTCAAGTGTTGATACTGTAATGGTAAAGCCTACATATACTCCATCGTCTGTTATGGTGTAAGGCTCATCGAATGTCATGTTGATGCAGTCGTTCTCTGGAGTGACATTGTATGATGCAATGTCTGGAACGTTGACCTTCACACCGTTCTTTGACTTCAGTGTAAGTACCTTTGTTAGCCATACAGAGCAGTTGGTAATGCCATTCTGTGTGTAAAGTGGAATCTTTACACTTTTCACTCTCTTTCCGCTGAGGAATTTCTCGTTTAGACTAATTGCCACGTCGTATGTCTCAGCCTTGTTGGTTCCCCAAGCCTGTGGCGTGTCACCAGAAGTGGCATATCCATATACCATGGTGTCGCCTGCCACTGCATTGCATGTGATGCAGATTATAGCAAGCAATGTAAGGTAAAATCTCTTTTTCATTTTTCTTGTCATTTTTATAGTTTGTTTGTTTCTCTTTCCTTGTCCTGTTTTCAGGTTCTTCCAGCCATGTAAATGCTTAAAATCAGTTGTGAACGAGAGTGCCTATCTTTTCACCATCCATAACCTTTTTCAGGTTGCCGGGAATGTCCATGTTGAAAACATAGATAGGGAGGTCGTTCTCTTTGCACATGGTAGTGGCGGTCAAGTCCATTACTTTAAGACCTCGTGTGTATATCTCGTCGTAAGTGATATCTGTGAATTTCGTGGCTGTTGGGTCTTTCTCTGGGTCAGCAGTGTATATTCCATCCACCCTGGTTCCTTTCAGCATTACGTCAGCCTCAATCTCGATGCCTCTTAATGACGAACCTGTGTCTGTTGTGAAATATGGAGAACCTGTTCCTGCACTGAAGACACAGACATAACCATTTTCCATAGCCTCAATGGCTTTCCATTTACTATAGAATTCGCCTATTGGCTCCATTCTTATAGCAGTGAGCACCTTTGTCTTGACTCCTATGGATTCAAGGGCGGAGCTCAGAGCCAAGGAGTTGATTACCGTGGCGCACATGCCCATCTGGTCGCCTTTCACTCTGTCGAAGCCTTTCTGTGAGCCACTGAGTCCACGGAAAATGTTGCCGCCACCAATGACTATGCCTATCTGTACATCCATTTGGTGTATTTCTTTTATCTGTTCGGCATATTCTGACAAACGTTTCGGGTCGATGCCGAAACCTCGCTCGCCCATAAGACTTTCTCCGCTAAGTTTTAATAGAATTCTCTTAAATCTTGCCATAATGTTTCCTGTAGTGTTATTGTCTTTTCCGTCATTTGAAACAGGCGCATAGAACATTGTCTGCGTCTGCTGTAAAATGGGATGCAATTGTTGAATGTAAATAAGATTTATAAATCATTGCAAAAGTAATTATATTTTATGAATAATCCAAAAGATGTTAGTTAAAAGAAGTCTTGCAATGTTGTTTTTGCAAACCAGGACGCTGTAACCCATACATAATGCCATGGCTTCCTTGGTATGTCTTTCAAAACTCAATATCGAAGGCAACCTCCTTAAAGCCATATTGCCGTATATTCCCACTCTCGTCTTTTAGCATGAGGCAGCCACTGTCAGTCACGCCTTCACTTGAGGCAAGGAAACTACCGTTTCGGTCATAGTATCTGTGCATGCCGTCTTTCCTGTACATTCTTTCCATATACATAATCTTTAGGATGTCAGGAGCGGATGATGCCATGTATGTCATTCTTCTGAAATTATGGATTATTCCATCCATTATGCAATGCAGGTCATATTGTTTCCCTGTAAGATTAGTCATGGAAGTAGGATTTGGAGCATCACTTATGAAAACAGACTGGTTTACGTTCAGCCCCACTCCTATGATGCTGCGTCTGATGACACATCCTGCCAGTCTGTTCTCTATTAGTGTTCCGCTTATCTTGTAGTTGCCGGCATAAATGTCGTTGGGCCATTTGATGGAAACACCTTTTATTCCATTATCCACAAGGACATCGTATATGGCGTTTGCCATAGCCATTGATATGAGGAATTGTTTTCTCGACTCAATGGACAGGGTAGGAGTGATGATGGAGAAGAGAAGGTTTTTCCCTTTCTCGCTCTCCCATTTGTTGCTTCCCTGTCCTTTGCCGTCAGTCTGGAAGTCAGTGGTGATGACGACAGTCTCATCGTCTTCTGTTTCCATGTCTCTGGCAATGAGATTGGTGCTGGTGGTTTCCTCTATGTGGATATGCCGATATTTCATTGCGTCACATTTTGTAGTCAATATTTCATGCCAAGGTTTTTCATGACGAAGCTATATATGTCGCATTCTGTTTCAAGGATTTTTTGAATAGGCTTGCCACTTCCATGACCGGCATTGGTCTCTATTCGAATCAATACGGGGACATTTCCTTTCTGGTGCTCCTGTAGTGTGGCACCAAACTTGAAGGAATGGGCAGGTACTACACGGTCGTCATGGTCGGCTGTGAGAACCAAGGTGGCTGGATATGTCACTCCATCCTTTATGTTGTGGAGGGGAGAGTAGCCATGCAGATATTCAAACATTTCCTTGCTGTCGTCGCTTCTGCCGTAATCGGAAGCCCAGTTCCATCCTATTGTGAATTTATGGTATCTGAGCATGTCCATAACCCCCACTTCTGGTATTGCTACCTTGAACAAGTCAGGACGCTGTGTCATGCATGCGCCCACGAGCAAGCCTCCATTGCTTGCACCGTTTATTGCAATCTTGTCTTTATTGGTGTATTTATTGTCTATGAGCCACTCCGCAGCGGATATGAAATCGTCGAACACATTCTGCTTCTGCATCTTTGTTCCTGCCAGATGCCATTCCTTGCCATATTCGTTGCCGCCCCTTATGTTGGCTTCAGCGTAAATGCCGCCACTTTCTATGAAAGGTATCCTCATGGCTGAGAAAGATGGAGTCAGGCTTATGGCAAAGCCTCCGTATCCATACAGGAAAACCGGGTTCTTGCCATTGCGCTTCATACCCTTCCTGTACGTGAGTGTCATTGGAATCCTTGTACCGTCCTTGCTCTCGTAGAACACCTGTTCGCTGACAAGGTCATTTGTCCTGAATGCCAGTTTCGGTGACTTGTAGGGTATGCTCTCTCCACTCTCCATGTCATATTTATATATGGTATTAGGCATTGTGAAGGAACGGAAAGTGTAATAGCATTCTCGGTCTTCTCTCTTTCCAGTGAAATAAACCGAACCAACCATTGGAAGCTTTATCTCATGTTCCATCTTTCCGTCAAGTGTGTAGGAATATGCGTGGTCTGAAGCATCTTTCATATATGTCAGAATCAGCTTGTCGCCTATATGGTCGGCACTGCTCAGCAATTCCTTCCTTTCCGGAACAAACTCTTTCCAGTCCTTTATGCCAGGGTTCCTGATGTCTGCTATCATAAGTCTGTTCATCGGAGCTCCGAAATTGGTAAGGATTATTATGCTGTCTCCTTTTTCTGTTATGGGATAGTACTCATAGTTGCTGTCAGAGGTCATCTGTATAAACTGTGAGCAAGGTGACTTCAGACTTCGTATGAATAGGTTGTTGCCACTGCCCTCGCCTGATTCCGTGAGATACATCACAGTTTCCTTCTCGTCTATTTCCACACCATAGAACCTTTTGGGAAAAGCCGGGTTCTGGAAGAACAGGATGTCATCCTTTTGCGGTGTTCCTATCTTGTGGTAGTATATCTTGTGTGTCTCGTTCATGCTGGAAAATTCCTTTCCCTCCTCTGGGGTATCGTAGGCACTGTAATAAAAGCCGTCTCCATGCCATGCTGCACCAGAGAACTTTGCCCATTCGATATGGTCGGAAAGGAGTTTCCCGTTGATAACGTCCATTACATAAAACTCCTGCCAGTCTGAGCCATTGCGGGAGATGGAGTATGCCATGTATTTGCCGTTATGCGAGAAAGAAACACTTTTCAAAGCCACGGTGCCGTCAGTTGATAGTGTGTTGGGGTCAAGAAATACTCTGCCGTCATCCTCGGCATTGTCGCTTACATACAGTACCGACTGATTCTGAAGGCCATTGTTCCTATAGTAATAATACTTGCCGTTTTTCTTGAATGGAGCTCCGATTTTCTCGTAGTTTGCAAGCTCCTTGAGTCTGTTGTATAGTCTTTTCCTGAATGGTATCTTGTCAAGATAGTCTCTTGTTACCTTGTTCTCCTGTTCTACCCATTCCCGAACCTGCTGGCAAGTGTCATCCTCCATCCATCTGTAAGGGTCGGGTACTTTTGTTCCGAAATAGTCGTCTTCCACATCTACCTTCTGCGGAGTGGGATAGCTTGTCTGTGCCTGACTTGCAAGCGACATGATTGCAACACTCATAGTAATAATTGTTTTCCTCATAACTGAATGCTTTATGGTAATCCAATAATTTAAGTTTCGGCAGTGCCTCGGCATAAGGAGTTAAAGGGAGTCAATCTTCCATTTTTCACTCAAGTCTCGCATGTCTTCTGTATGCTGTCAACTCGTTTTTTTCGCAAAGCTTAAGGAAACTCCTTAGAGCAACTTTTAACTTGCGAAACTTGAACATTTTTATTTTCCAATCTATGAATACCTCGTAACCTCGCAACCTTACAACCTCGTAACCTCACAACCTCATAACCTCACAACCTCGTAACCTTTTCCTGTCGAATATAATAGGGCAAAGTTACAACTTTTGTCGAAATAATCCTATAATTCTGTCTAAGAAATACGTGGGTTCAATGAATTATGTCTTTTTATGACTTGTAATGTACATAGCATGTATGCGCTGAATCATCCTTGAGCTTGCGTAAATATTTAATGCCCCTAAAATAGAAAGGAATAACTAAGAAATAGATAGAAAAGTAATTAGCCATTCCTTTTCAACAGCATGGACAAAATTCATTGAAATCACGTCTGGTTAATTAACCTTAATTCCGCAACACTATAATTTAACTTTATTTATAAGTTCCTGAGCAACA
>SAMEA3663083__coassemble_300_pt1 | contig 38448 bp, 38 predicted proteins | sample SAMEA3663083__metabat2_high_PE_004 | metagenome-assembled genome bin SAMEA3663083 (sample SAMEA3663083) | pig gut metagenome | biome: pig gut; feature: pig-associated habitat; material: faeces | place: France | collected 2012 | reverse complement strand
CGGCGGGAAAGCGGATGCAAAGGTACAACTATTTTCCGAAACACAAAGCAAAAACTCAAAAAAAATCTGACTAAATGACGAAAATATACGCAAACTTGACAAAAATCAAGGGAAAACAGAAAAAAACAGAGGAAAAGAACAATGTTTTATCTATCACCAAATATAGCAGTTCCTATCCTCACCTGATTACTTCCATTGTCGCAAGCAACAAGATAATCATGAGTCATACCCCAACTTCTGATACTGAAATCATCATTATCATAAAAGAATTCCTGTTTTACCTCTTTATAGAAATCATAAGCAGTTCTGAAGTCTTCTTTCAAGATATCAATATCTTCAGTATTTGTTGCCATTGTCATAATTCCACAAATACAGACATGGGACATTTCCTTCCATTCCCCATCAGCAAGCAACTCTCTGCATTGACTGATAGAGAGTCCAGTCTTTGTAGATTCCCTTGCCACATGTATTTCAAGAAGCACATTAACCTTCCTGTCATATATTGCCGCACACTTCTCAATTTCTCGAAGCAACTTAAGGGAATCCACAGACTCTATTATATATATATATGGTATAATATACTTTACCTTATTAGTCTGAAGATGACCGATAAAATGCCACAAAATATCATCAGGCAAATTTTGATGTTTTATTTGGAGTTCCTGTACACGACTCTCACCAAAATGTCTCTGTCCTACAGAATATGCAGCAAGTATGTCTTTTTCAGTATGATACTTGCTAACCGCAACAAGATTGACACGTTCTGTCAATGTCGCCCTTATTTTATCAATATTATCTTCAACAGACATAATCAGTAAAAACTATTCCGCATCATACTCAGGTTTTACATCAGACATTTTCTGACTCTTAACCCTATGCTCAAATACGTCCATAATCTGCGTCTCATTGATTGCTGCTATAACATAATCTATCTGTGTAGTACCCATAACAGCGTCAATGTTTTTCACAGCTCCGTTAAGAGACCCTGCTTGAACCAGATAAAAGACACTTGTTCTTTTCTCTTTACCTGATTTCTCATCAAGAGTAATAAACTGCAGCTTTGTCTTGTACCATCTGTCATCAGTACCAGAATCACTGAAAAAAATCTCACCGTATGTTGCAGGTGTTATGGCTTTCACGTCAAACTCCCCACTTATATATGCGGACATTTCCTCTGTTATTGTACTTTCAGCCTCAGCAAAGCATAAAGCGTCAACGACATACAGTTCTGTAACTTTCTTAACAGATCCGTCTTCCATTGTCCTGTCATAACGTATCTTGGTTTCAAACCAACTTGATGTCCTACTTCTCATCTACATTAAATTTTAATCCGTTTCAAATATATCAGGCAAAGTTATGCAATTATTTTCAATCGACAAAATAATATGCGTTATTCTTGCAAGTAAAAAACTGACAGAATCCTTATAACATCACATGTACTTACATTGAAAAAAGGAAAACAGAATGTATTATCAACTTTTATTTATAACTTTGCATAGCAAGACTATCCAATTGAATCATTTAACCCAAACATGTCAACATCCTTTAGAGTCTAATAGGCTATTTAGGATTTAATTACAAAGAAAACGCCAAATCGCTATGAAAAGAATCATTACTACACTGCTATTCACCATGTTTATATTGGCTAATACACATAGTCAGCAAAACGAACGTTGCGAAGTCATGTTCGAAACAAACTACGGCAACATTATCTTTCAACTATACAATGAGACCCCACTTCACCGTGACAATTTCATTAAGCTTGTTGATAGTCATTACTACGATAAGATGTTATTCCACAGAGTAATAAAGGATTTCATGATTCAATGTGGCGATCCAGATAGTAAGAATGCACAGCCAGGGGAGCAATTGGGTGAAAAGGACTGTGGATATACTATAAAACCAGAATTCAGGATTCCATTATTATTCCACAAGCGCGGTGCCCTTGCCGCAGCGCGTGAGCCTGATTATGCAAATCCGGGTAGAGAATCAAGTGGCAGCCACTTCTACGTTGTATGGGGAAGAGTGTTTGACGATGCCCAGCTAAGGAAAATGCAAGCCCGACTTGATACAATATATGGTGACACCGTAAAAATCACTCCTGTAATGTCTGACACATACAAGACTATAGGCGGTACACCTCACCTTGACGGTGGATATACCGTTTTCGGCGAAGTCAAAGAAGGTCTTGACGTCATTGACAAGATTCAGTCTGCAGATACTGACAAAAATGACCGTCCTTTATCTGATGTCATCATAATAAAGGCATATATTACAAAAGACACGAGACCAAAGAGGAAGCCTGATAATAGAAATTAATTCAAGTTTCGAATGTCTCCGACATGCTGTCAGTTAATAAGTTGACAAGTCAACAAGTTGATACCCTTATTGCTTAAGTTTGTCAATATCCAAAATGACTAATAACTGGTTGACTTGTCAACTCGATAACTTTGAGCAAGTTTTAACTTGCAAACCAACGGTCACTGGCCGAAGGGAAAAGTAAACTTGAAGAAATTAATATAACCCAAATCCGTCAGGCGACCGATTTGGGTTAAACATTAAGCGTCAATTATTCCCACTCTATAGTCGATGGCGGTTTTGAGGAAATATCATAACAAACGCGGTTAACTCCACGTACCTTGTTTATTATCTCATTAGAAACTCTCGCCATGAAATCGTAAGGAAGGTGAGCCCAGTCGGCAGTCATGGCATCTGTAGAAGTCACAGCCCTTAAAGCTACAGGATGTTCATAAGTACGTTCATCGCCCATAACTCCAACAGAGCGCACAGTTGAAAGCAATACCGTTCCTGCCTGCCATACTTGGTCATAAAGAGAAACCTCTATCTCCCCATCATTCATCTGCGCTGGCACCCCTGCTGCAAGCACCTTGCGTGCTTCATCACCCGACAATTTTACTTTGTAATTCCTCAATCCTCGTATGTAGATATCGTCAGCATCCTGTAGAATGCGCACTTTCTCTGGAGTGATGTCTCCCAGTATTCTTACAGCAAGACCGGGACCAGGGAAAGGATGTCGTGTAATAAGATGCTCCGGCATACCCAGCTGGCGTCCTACTCGGCGCACCTCATCCTTGAAGAGCCATTTAAGAGGTTCGCACAACTGTAGGTGCATCTCTTTTGGCAGTCCGCCCACATTATGATGGCTCTTAATCACTTTTCCCGTTATGTTAAGGCTTTCTATGCGGTCTGGATAAATTGTTCCTTGCGCAAGCCATTTAGCTCCTGATATTTTTTTTGCCTCGGCATTGAATACTTCCACGAAGTCGCGTCCTATAATCTTTCTTTTCTGTTCTGGATCCGTGACACCTTCAAGGTCAGCAAAGAACTTTGCGCTGGCATCCACACCAATGACATTCAAGCCAAGACATTCATAATCATGCATGACATCGCGGAACTCATTCTTTCTCAGCATTCCATGATCAACAAAGATACATGTGAGGTTTCTTCCTATGGCACGATTCAACAGCACGGCAGCCACAGAGGAATCGACACCACCTGACAATCCCAGAATAACTCTGTCATCTCCTATTTCTTTCTTAAGCTCAGCAACAGTAGTATCTACGAAGGATGCAGCACTCCAGTCCTGTTTCGAGCCACAGATATCAACGACAAAGTTTCTCAGCAGTTGTGTTCCCTGCACAGTGTGGAACACCTCAGGATGGAATTGCACTGCCCATACGTCCTTTCCGTTGGTATAGCTTGCATATCTCACGTCGGGAGTCGAAGCAATGCATCTAAATCCATCAGGTATAGCTGTTATGGTATCACCATGGCTCATCCATACCTGTGAGTCATTGTCAAATCCACGAAACAGCGGGTTCTCTGTGTCAATGGTCTTCAGATGTGCACGTCCATACTCCCTCGAATCTGCCTTCTCAACTTTCCCACCTAAAGAATGCGATATAAACTGCGCTCCATAGCATATTCCCAGAACAGGCAAGCGTCCCATAAAACGTGAAAGGTCTATTTGGAAAGCCTCAGGATCGTGCACCGAGTATGGAGAGCCACTGAGTATGACTCCTATCACATCATTGTCGTTTTCCGGATACTTGTTATATGGAATGATTTCGCAGAATGTGTCAAGTTCCCTTACACGGCGTCCAATTAGCTGCGTAGTCTGAGAACCAAAGTCAAGAATTAATATTTTCTGTTGCATCTTAATTAATATTGAAATATTGAAATAATGAATGACAGGTAACAACTTGCAAAATTGTTTACTTGTCAATTTGTTTACTCGCTTTCAGAAAAGTCTCAGCCTCATCAAGAGTCTCTACCTTGCCAACATCCATTATTCGGAGTCCAGGTTCAACATGTCCCGCAATTCTTGCACTCCCACACTCACGGATATAGAAATCCATTATACCGAATTTCAATGGATATCCCTGCATTCTCGTTACGAGGCTTGGAGAGAACAAATGTATTCCTGCAAAAGCAAGTTTTCTCATGTTTTTGCATGTTGCCGAAGGCGTTCCGTCAGCATTGAACAGTCGGCTGTCTCCTTTCACTTCCCCCGTGGCTATGTTCGTCCATCCCTTCATGTACATATCCTCATCAAAGAGCAGATACCTTTTGGTATTCCTTTCGCTTACCAGCAGTACAGCATCATTGCCGGAATTTGACATGTAGAAATCCCTAAGATTCATATTGCTGATGATGTCCACGTTATGTATAAGAACCGGGGCATCACCCGAGAACAACGTGGAAGCCTTTCTCACACCGCCTCCCGTATCAAGCAGCATATCCGTCTCATCGCTTATTCTAATATCAAGTCCGAAACTACCGTTAGCCCTTATATAATCTATAATCTGAGAAGAGAAATGGTGCACATTGACTACGATTCTTTCAAATCCGGCATTCCTGAGATTGAGGATGACATGTTTAAGCAGAGGTTCTCCCCCTACCCTCACCAATGCCTTAGGCATGCTGTCGGTTATGGGTTTAAGCCTGGTGCCGAGTCCAGCGGCGAATATCATTGCTTGCATCATTTTGCAAAGGTAGTTCAAATGTGTGGAATATCAAAACAAAAGCGTGTTTTTATTCTTTCTTCTCATCAACCATTCTTGTCTTTCGGCTCGTTCCATCTTTTCTATGGAGTAACGAAGGGTGGTGCTTGACATGCGTGTTATATTGTCGTTCAGGAAGTGCCTGAGCAAGGAAATGTCACGTTTTCCAACCTCTCTCAACATCCATCCTACTGCTTTTTGAATCAAATCGTGCTGGTCACCGAGCAACAGCTTAGAAATTTCCAATGTTTGTTCAAATTTATTTCTTCTTATCAATGCCAGCGTTGAGACTATGGCAATGCGTCTTTCCCATAGATTGCCGCTTGCCGCCAAAGCATAAAGGATGTCATTGGCAGCATCCTTCCTGTCTTCATAAAGGTAGAGCATCCACACACCTATTATATATGGTGCCGACAAATCCACCAAGTCCCAGTTGTCAGCCATGGCAGCATGTCTAAGATAGAACGTCGCTATTTCCTCCCTAAGGGCATGACAACAGTCTGTCCTCCTTGGTTTTGGCACCGCACCCGACATCATCCTTACAAGAAGCAGGAAACCACAAAGCCTTATCTCATGCCATTCATTGACAAGCAATTCATGGATCTCACCAATGGAAATGGTATGGTCCACTCCCTTGACAACCTCTCTTGTCTGTGGCACTCTTATTCCGAGAAAGCGGTCTCCTTCACCGTACTGTCCCTTTCCAGTCTTGAAAAAAGACATCAGGACATTAGCCTGTGCCTTGTCAGACATAGCCACCATGCAGTTTATTATTTCTTTAGATGTTTCCATACTATTCTCTTTATCACCTTTCTTGACCACACCACCAGCATGGCGCACACAACCCTTGAGGCAACAAGCCACAAAGCCGAAATTCCAGCAAGACAGAACACAATGGTATCTTCAAGCAAAGAATGGTTCATTATTAGATGGTAATTAACTTCATCTGCATCATCCTTACTCACCAATCCTCTTGTCTCAAGATCTACCATAACTGCCGACCCATAACTGATACCCAAGACATTACCCACAAGCCACATGTACGAAGCCTCAGATGGCAACCCGAATACTTTCATCAATGGTGACAGGAATCGTGACAAAGGAACGAGCCATGAATAGCGTTCGATAATCCTTTGCAGAACCATCAACGCATAGATGATAAGGAAAACCAAACCACCCATTATCAACTGTGAGTACCCCCAAGCCATAATAACACTCTGAAATGAGGCTGTCTCTCCTCCACCGACATATATATAGTCCCCATCCATGGCAGGCAACAGCATATTAAGGCAATATGCACATAAGAAAGCCATGAAGACCCTTATCACTGCCATTCTCCAGAATGACGAGCCTGTTTTCCTGTTTACAGCACATTCCATAGGCAAAGCATGACATAGACCTATCATAATAGCCAGAATGGTAGCATGGCGAATCGTCAGATGTATGGATACCATTGCTGCTATGCCGGCATAGGTGCCAGCCATAGCACCCGATATGAAGATTACAGCCGATGCGCCAGGCAGTCCAAGATGTTCAAACATAGGATTAAGACGCTCTGCCATCCACTCCAGCATTCCTGTATATTGCATGAGTGTTACAGCCAATGAAATCGGCACCATCAACTTCAGCAGCCAAAGGGCACTGCTACAAGCCGTTGGCAATGCCAACCGTGCTGAATCAATAATATTCCAAGCATGTTTGTTAAGCATAGACAAATATCATCTATATTTATTGACGTGCAAAGGTAATGCTTTTTTGTCACTTTTATCTATATACTGGAAAAATTTGCCAAGTATCTCCATTCCATTATATCGGTTGAAACAGCGATTAAAAAGGTTTTCTTCCACACATTATATCAATTGCAATTCCGATAAGGTTATTAACCTTTCAGCTGAAAGGTTAATAACCTTTAGGGCGATAGGTTAATAACCTTATCGGCAACGCAAACCTTTTCAGCATTTCAATCAATTGCTTTCAGTGTTGCGCTGTAAGCACAAAAGTATAGAAAAGCAAAGGGGACGGAAAAAACTTTTGCGCTAACAGCGCACATTGCTTAATTCCTGCATACACCCAGGGTGTCGCAATGCTCTAGCCCTGGCTATGCTCTTCTGCGCCTACAGCGCATGCCAATCAAGAAACCAGAAATCGGCTTTTTCGTAATAAAACACATTAGAGAATAGTTACCTCTTTGTGGCTTACAGTTAATTGATGTTAATTAATCAGGTATTTTCATTCATCATTAGAGAAAATATTGTACCTTTGCAACCGCAAAAAAGAAATGTAAAGAAATCGAGGTGTAGCGCAGTTGGTAGCGTTCCTGGTTTGGGACCAGGCTGTCGCAGGTTCGAGTCCTGTCACCTCGACATCTCAAAGGGAATGAAATATACTTTCATTCCCTTTGTTTTTGCTATTTTATTATTCAAGTTTACTTTACCCTTGAATTTTATTATATTCTGAAACTGTAACTGTTCAGCGAATATAGTAAACACAGTACGCACTGTAAGCGCAGAAGTGCCAATTAAGAAAACAGAAATCGACTTTTTATAAAACAATGCATTCGCTGAACAGTTACCTGAGACTTACTAAATGTTAACAATTCTAATAAATGGTGTATTTTATACACTTTATTGTTAATTTTAACATTAACATCATTGTTCTACGGAAATATTATCGTAACTTTACAACGTGATACAAAGTGTTACTGTTGCACTTTTATGAGAATATAACACCTAAAAACAAACAGAAGCAATAACCTAAACAAATAAACCTGTGCGGAGATTATTCTGCGCCATAACACAAAAAAAAATGAAAAAAAAAATTAAAGCCTTTTTGCCATGTGCTATCATGCTGGCACTTATGACAGCATGTGAATCATCGGGCAAACTTTCCGAAAAGACTCAGTCCGGTTTGCTCACAGAGAAATTCGATTCAGTCATCAACGGCAAGAAGACAGCCCTTTACATCCTGAAGAACAACAGTGGGATGGAAGTATGTATCACTAATTACGGAGGTAGAGTCGTATCTGTAATAGTCCCTGACAAGAAAGGAAGACCAACAGATGTCGTACTGGGATATGACAACGTGGCACAATATGCCGACATCAAGAATTCACCCAGCGACTATGGTTCCACTGTAGGCAGGTATGCCAACCGTATCAACCAGGGCAGACTGACCATATCAGGCAAGACATACCAACTGCCAAGAAACAATTTCGGGCATTGCCTTCATGGCGGAACAGAAGGTTGGATGTACAAGGTGTATGATGCCAACCAGATTAACGACTCTACCCTTGTGCTCACCATTGACTCACCCGACGGTGACAATGGCTTTCCGGGCAATGTTAAAGCCAAAGCTACATACACACTCACTTCCGACAATGCTCTTGACATTGTGTTCGAGGCCGTCACAGACAAGGAGACTGTCATAAACATGACCAACCATTGCTATTTCAACCTCAACGGTGAGCCTGACAAGGAAGGCACAGACATGGTGTTATATATCAATGCCAACCATTTCACTCCTTCCGACTCCACATACATGACGACAGGAGAAATCCTTCCTGTCGATGGCACGCCGATGGACTTCCGCAAGCCCCATGCCTTGAAAGAGACTATCAATGACACTACTTACCTTCAAATAAAGAATGCCAGCGGATATGACCACAATTGGTGTCTAAACACATACCGCAATGGTAAAGGAAACGACAAGGAAGTATGTGCCAGCCTTTACTCACCCAAGACTGGCATCATGCTTGAAGTATTCACCAATGAGCCGGGACTACAGGTTTACAGTGGCAATTTCCAAGGCACGGGAATATCATGCAAGCATGGGGTGAAATATCCCAAACATGTGTCCGTTTGCCTGGAAAGCCAGAAGTATCCAGACACACCTAACAAGCCTCATTGGCCTTCAGCATCCCTGAAGCCAGGCGACAAGTATTACAGCCACCTTGTATATAAATTCTCAACAAAATAGAAAAAACAAATCAATATGGAATTATTAGACTGGATTGTCATTGTCATCTTCTTCATGGCATTGATTGGAATTATCTTATGGGTTGTAAAACAAAAACAGAACGACTCTGCCGACTACTTTCTTGGCGGCAGGGATGCGACATGGATTGCCATCGGAGCATCTATATTCGCATCAAACATAGGAAGTGAGCATCTCATAGGTCTTGCCGGTGCAGGTGCGTCAAGCGGAATGGCTATGGCTCACTGGGAGATACAAGGTTGGATGATACTTATCCTCGGATGGGTGTTCGTTCCTTTCTATTCAAGGTCCATGGTATATACCATGCCCGAGTTCCTTGAAAGACGCTACAACAAGGAAAGCCGCACTATCCTGTCTGTCATATCACTTATCAGCTACGTTCTGACAAAAGTGGCTGTCACCGTATATGCCGGAGGACTTGTCTTCCAACAGGTATTCGGAATTAAAGAGCTATGGGGAATAGACTTCTTCTGGATTGCAGCTATAGGTCTGGTGTTAATAACAGCCCTTTATACCATATTCGGAGGCATGAAATCTGTGCTATACACATCAGTACTCCAGACACCTATACTCCTTCTCGGCTCATTGGTCATCCTGGTACTTGGCTTGCGCGAACTTGGCGGATGGGACGAGATGATGAGAATATGCGGAGCTGTGACTGTCAACGACTATGGAGACAACATGACCAGTCTCATCCGCAACAACAACGACCCCAACTTCCCGTGGGTTGGTGCATTGGTAGGTTCTGCCATCATAGGATTCTGGTATTGGTGTACTGACCAGTTCATAGTACAGAGGGTGCTATCGGGCAAGAACCAGCGTGAGGCACGCAGAGGCACCATATTCGGAGCATATCTGAAGCTATTGCCTGTTTTCCTGTTCTTAATCCCCGGCATGATAGCTTTCGCACTGCATCAGAAATATCTTGGAGATGGAGGCTACCTGCCATTGCTTGCAAATGGTACACCGAATGCTGATGCAGCCTTCCCTACTCTTGTTGCAAAACTGCTTCCAGCCGGAATGAAAGGACTTGTAGTTTGCGGAATCCTTGCTGCGCTAATGAGTTCGCTGGCATCGCTTTTCAACTCCTCCGCTATGCTGTTCACAATAGATTTCTACAAGCGTTTCAAGCCTGACACTTCGGAAAAGAGGCTTGTTACCATAGGGCAGACAGCCACGGTTGTCATTGTCGTACTCGGCATACTATGGATTCCTATCATGAGGTCGGTTGGAGATGTACTATATACCTATCTTCAGGATGTGCAGTCCGTACTGGCACCAGGCATAGCGGCAGCATTCCTTATTGGTATATGCTGGAAACGTGCCACGCCTATAGGGGGCATGTGGGGACTTCTTGCCGGTATGGTTATTGGACTGACTCGCCTTGGTGCAAAAGTTTATTACAGCAACATCGTTGACTGTCATGAGAACATGTTTAAATATCTCTTCTTCGACATGAACTGGCTTTTCTTCTGCGGATGGATGTTCCTCTTGTGTATCTTGGTTGTCATTCTCGTCAGCCTGTTCACAAAGTCTCCGGACGACAGCAAGATACAGGGACTGGTATTCGGTACTGCCACATTGGAGCAGAAAAGAATGACGAGAGAGTCCTGGAACAAATGGGATGTTATCCACAGTATCATCATATTGGGAATAACTGCAGTATTCTATTGGTATTTCTGGTAATCGTACATTATGAGTGACTCCTATTCCATATATCCTAAATTCCATGTAGCCGTTGACTGTATAATCTTTGGCTTTGACAAGGGCGAGCTTCACCTGTTGTTGCAGAAGCGCAACTTCCAGCCGGCATTGGGCGAATGGTCTCTCATGGGCGGATTTGTAAATGCTGGTGAGAGTACGGACGAAGCAGCCAAACGTGTCCTTACCGACCTTACCGGATTGAGTAAGATATACATGGAACAGGTTGGAGCTTTTGGCGAAGTTGAAAGAGACCCAGGTGAGCGTGTAGTGTCCATTGCCTATTACGCCCTGCTAAACATCAGGGATTATGATAGCGAGCAGTTGCGAGTTCACAATGCTTGCTGGATAAAGATGAGTGACATACCCGACCTTATCTTCGACCATAACGCCATGGTAGCAAGGGCACTGGAAACAATGAAGGGAAAAGCCTCGCACATACCAATAAGTTTCAATCTGCTACCGGAGTATTTCACTCTCACCCAATTGCAGAGTCTATACGAAGCCATTTATGGTGAACCTTTGGATAAAAGGAACTTCAGAAAGAAAGTAGCAGAGATGGACTATATTGAAAAAACTGACCATATGGACAAAACGAGTTCAAAGCGCGGTGCAATTCTATACAGATTCGACGACAGTGCCTACAGGAAGACTATGAAATTCCGGTTATTTAAAGTGTCTGATGCCAGCATCGTTTAGTGGACAGAATAAGCAAGAATTAGTTATATTTTTCAATTTTCAATATCAAAATACAATGCTTGAAGAATTAAAAGAAAAAGTATTGGTTGCCAACTTAGACCTTGTCAGACATGGTCTCGTGCTTTTCACATGGGGCAACGTTTCCGCCATAGACAGAGAGAGCGGATATGTAGTTATTAAACCAAGCGGTGTGTCGTATGACACCATGAAAGCAGAGGACATGGTCGTTGTAGATCTTGAAGGAAACATAATAGAAGGATACCTCCGTCCTTCCAGCGACACCCCCACCCACCTCGCAATATACAGGGCATTCCCAGAGGTCGGTGGTGTCGTACACACCCATTCTACATATGCGACAGCATGGGCACAGGCAGGAAAAGATATTCCAAACATCGGAACCACACATGCCGACTATTTCCATGATGCCATACCATGCACTGAAGACATGAACGAGGATGAGGTAAACGGTAACTACGAACAGGAGACGGGAAACGTCATAGTAAGAAGATTCAAGAACATCAATCCTGTACACACGCCTGGGGTTCTTGTCAAGAATCACGGTCCTTTCTCATGGGGTAAGGATGCAAGCGAGGCTGTACACAACTCGGTGGTAATGGAACAAGTGGCAAAGATGGCATATATCGCATATAGCATAAATCCATCGCTTACCATGAATCCTCTTCTTGTGGAAAAGCATTTCAGCAGGAAGCATGGTCCCAAGGCTTATTATGGACAGAAAGAATAAATAAAATAACAACATGTATAAAGAATTTGAAATTTGGTTCGTTACGGGAGCACAGCTCCTATACGGAGGAGACGCTGTCAAGACAGTTGACGCACATAGTGTGGAAATGGTAGAAGGCTTGAACGCAAGTGGAAACCTTCCCATAAAAGTCATATACAAAGGTACTGCAAACTCATCGAAAGAGGTTGAGAACGTCATGAGGGCAGCCAACAATGATGACAAGTGCGTGGGAATTATAACATGGATGCATACTTTCTCACCCGCAAAGATGTGGATTCATGGACTTCAACAGCTGAGAAAGCCACTGCTTCATCTGCACACACAATACAACCGGGAAATACCATGGGATACTATGGACATGGATTTCATGAACCTTAACCAGTCAGCTCATGGAGACAGAGAGTTCGGACATATTTGCACAAGAATGAGACTACACCGTAAGGTCGTTACCGGTTACTGGAAGGATTCCGACACCCAGCATAAAATATCTGTATGGATGAGAGTGTGCGCTGCATGGGCAGACTCACAAGACATGGTTATTTTGCGCTTTGGCGACCAGATGAACAACGTAGCAGTGACAGACGGTGACAAGGTTGAAGCAGAACAGCGTATGGGTTACCATGTTGACTATTGTCCTGTAAGCGAACTCATGGATTATCAGTCAAGAGTCAAAGACGAAGATGTCGATGCTCTCGTAGATGTGTATTTCAAAGAATATGACCACGACAAATCACTCGAGAACAAGAGTTCTGAGGCTTACGAAAAGATATGGAACTCAGCCAAAGCAGAGCTGGCATTGAGGGCGATTCTAAAAGACAAAGGAGCCAAGGGCTTCACTACCAACTTTGACGACCTTGGTCAGACCGACGGATGTTTCTTTGACCAGATACCGGGTCTTGCTTCACAGCGACTAATGGCAGAAGGATATGGCTTCGGAGCAGAGGGCGACTGGAAATCGGCAGCACTATACCGCACGACGTGGATGATGAGCCTTGGAGCTGGCTGTTCCTTCCTTGAAGACTATACGTTGAACTTCGATGGAGACAACAGTTCAATACTACAGGCACACATGCTTGAGGTTTGTCCCCTCATCTCAGCAAACCGTCCACGACTGGAGGTTCATTTCCTCGGTATTGGAATACGCAAGAGTCAGACTGCAAGACTCGTTTTCACATCCAAACCTGGCAATGGATGCACAGCCACCGTTATAGACTTGGGCAACCGTTTCAGAATGATTGTCAATGACGTTAAATGCATCGAGCCGAAACCTCTGCCAAAACTACCGGTAGCATCTGCATTGTGGATTCCTATGCCCGACTTCAAGACCGGAGCAACAGCATGGATTCTTGCCGGTGGTACTCACCACTCATGCTTCTCATACCATCTCACAGCAGAATACTGGGAAGACTATGCGGAAATAGCAGGCATAGAGATGGTACATATAAATGAAAATACAACTATCAGTGATTTCAAGAAGGAACTGCGCATGAATGAGGTATATTACATGCTGAACAAAGCTCTCATGTGACAAAATTGTGAATTATGAATGCAAAGGAAACCATTACAGAAGGCAAGGCGGTTCTCGGCATAGAATTCGGGTCCACGCGCATAAAGGCCGTCCTTATCGACCAGAATTACAACCCTTTGGCCCAAGGTAGCCATACATGGGAGAACAGACTGGAGAATGGATTGTGGACATATAGCCTCAACGATATTTGGAACGGTCTGAAAGATTGTTATTCATCACTTCGTGACAATGTGAGGAGCATGTATGGAGTAGAGATAAAGAATCTTTCAGCAATAGGCGTCAGTGCCATGATGCATGGATATATGCCTTTCGACAGCAACGGCACCCTACTGACACCTTTCAGGACATGGCGAAACACAAATACGGGTGAGGCAGCAATAAAATTATCTGAACTTTTCTCTTTCAACATACCGCTGAGGTGGAGTATCTCTCACCTTTATCAGGCTATCCTTGACAAGGAACCCCATGTGAACTCCATTTCTTTTCTCACGACACTTGCTGGATACGTACACTGGAGACTCACAGGCAGGAAAGTTCTCGGCATTGGTGATGCATCAGGAATGATACCTGTTGATTCCTGCACTAAGGAATACAATGCGGAAATGATAAGGAAATTTGACAGCCTTGTCTGCAACGAGCAGTTAGGATGGAATCTGAAAGACATACTTCCATCTATTCTTGAGGCTGGAGAACAAGCAGGCACACTGACAATAGAGGGTGCTGCCTTACTTGACGAATCAGGCAACCTGCAACCAGGAATACCTTTGTGCCCACCCGAAGGCGATGCAGGCACAGGCATGGTTGCCACCAACGCAGTGAGACAACGCACAGGCAACGTTTCCGCAGGAACATCGTCTTTCTCCATGATAGTATTGGAAAAGGAACTGTCAAGACCATATAAAGTCATTGACATGGTAACGACACCTGACGGTAGTCCTGTTGCAATGGTTCATTGTAACAACTGCACCTCTGACATAAACGCATGGATAGGCTTGTTCTCTGAATTCCTTCAGCTTATGGGTGGGAAAGCAGAAATGAATGACATTTACACTTCGTTGTTCAACCACTCGCTGACAGGAGACACCGACTGCGGAGGTCTGCTGTCTTACAACTACATATCAGGAGAACCCGTTGCAGACATCGAGAATGGAAGACCACTGTTTGTCCGCAGTGCATCCTCGACATTTAACCTTGCTAATTTCATGCGCTCACATCTATACTCATCCGTGGGAGTATTGAAAATCGGAAACGACATACTGTTTCATGACGAGCATATTAAAGTGGACAGGATAACAGCTCACGGAGGACTGTTCAAGACTAAAGGCGTGGGACAGAGAATCCTTGCCGCTGCCCTCCAGTCACCTATTTATGTAATGGACACAGCCGGTGAGGGCGGAGCATGGGGCATTGCCTTGCTCGCTGCATTCATGGAAAGGGATGACAGAATGCCACTTGCCTCATTCCTTGAGGAAAAAGTTTTTGCAGGCAACAAGGGAGAGGTCATTGTTCCTGATGAGAATGACATTTCCGGTTTCAACACATGGATAAGCAAATACAAGGAAGCACTTCCCATCGAGGCTTTGGCTTCTGACTGTTGCGTGTAATAATCATTTCAAGTCTTGTTGGCGGCATATAAGCACAGCTACAAGCAAGAACCCTTTCTTATTTTTGATGACGGTGGCGCAATATTAGAAAGAAAAAAACGTTATTACTAACATGAACCATATAACGACATCTTCAATAAGGAAGGGCTTCTTTTCATGCCTATTTGCCATCCTCACATGTTTGGGAATGGCTTTTGTCTCATGTTCTGACGATGACTCGTTCACAACATCACGCAACAACATACTCACGTTCTCAACAGACACAGTATCACTTGACACTGTCTTCTCCAAAGTACCTACCGCTACGAAGACCATCTGGGTATATAACAAGTCGGGAGATGGCATCAGATGTTCCAACGTGAGGCTTGAGAAAGGCAACCAGACTGGTTTTCGCGTTAACGTGGATGGCACATACCTTGGAGCCTCGGAAGGCTACAAGGTCAACGACGTTGAGATTCGCAACAAGGATTCCATCCGTGTGTTTGTGGAGCTCACTTCACCTGCAAACATGAAAGATGAGCCTACTCTCATAGAGGACAATTTGGTGTTCACACTTGAAAGTGGAGTGGAACAGAAAATAAACCTCAATGCTTTCACATGGGATGCCATAATGAAAAGCAACATGACTATAAGCAGGGACACGACAATATCATCTACCAAGCCTGTGATAATAGACGGAGGAATAAGGGTTGACAGTGGAGCTGTCCTTACTATCGAAGCAGGCACTACCCTCTATTTCAAAAACAGTGCAGGCATTGATGTGTACGGAACTCTTGTCACCAAAGGAACAGCTGAAAAGAATGTTGTCCTCAGGGGCGACCGAATAGACAACATGTTCGACTATCTGCCATACGACAGGGTGTCAGGGCAATGGAAAGGCATTCATTTCCATACATCATCGTACGACAACATCATAAACTACACTGACATTCATAGTACTTACGATGGTGTCGTCTGTGACTCTTCTGCCATCGACAAGATGAAACTGTACATTTACAATAGTGTGATACACAACTGTCAGGGTTATGGGCTGCTGTCAACAAACTGCATAATCGACATATTCAACACACAGATAACAAATACTCTGTACGATTGTGCCGCATTCTATGGAGGTGGGGCAATGCTCAGGCATTGCACTATAGCACAGTTCTATCCATTCGATGCCACAAGAGGTGTGGCACTAAGATTCACCAACTACAAGGATGGAACCGACTATCCTCTATATCAGTTTGACGTATATAATTCCATCGTGACAGGATATGCCGACGACGTGATAATGGGCGATTTCAAAGACGACGTGACCGCTCAGTACCGATTCGACCATTGCCTGCTAAGGACTCCAGCGGACTCTACAAGCAACGAACTTCTTACAAACATTATCTGGGAGGATGTGAAGGACACAATCAGCGGTGGATGGAAGAATTTCAAGCTTGTAGATATTGACAACCAGAAATATGACTTCCAACTTGATTCCGTATCAAAGGCTGTCAATGCGGGAGTAAAACTTGAGAACGGATACAGTGACAACGACCGTCTTGGACGCAGACGAGACGACAGTCCTGACATGGGAGCCTATGAATATGCCGGTGAAGGACTAGAATAGTAATAATCCGGAACTACCGAAACTGAGCATTTGAAAACCTAAAAATATTTTCAGCCATGAAGACAATCAACATAAACATCCGTGTAGAGGTCATGCAGATGGATGAGCTTGAAGACGCTGACAGAAAGCTTGTTGAAGAGGCAGTAAAAGCCACAAAGAATTCTTACGCCAAATACAGTCATTTCTATGTAGGTGCAGCTCTGAGACTTGAAGATGGTTCTATTGTAATTGGAGCCAATCAGGAGAATGCAGCGTTTCCCGTCACCCTCTGTGCGGAACGCACTGCCATATTTTCTGCACAGGCAAACAATCCGGAACTGTTTCCCGACACTATCGCCATTGCTGCACGCAATGACAATGGCATTCTTGACGAGCCGGTCACTCCATGCGGCTCTTGCCGCCAGGTGATGTTGGAGATGGAGGACAGATACAAGAAACCGCTTAGGATTCTGCTGTATGGGAACAATGGAGTCTATGTAATAAAAAGCGTGAAAGACCTTATGCCGCTGTGTTTCATAGACTCGAGCATGAAAGGCTGAAAACAAGACAAGCCGGTTAAATGGCAGCCGTTACTTTTCACGTTTTGTCTTTTCAATTTCTTTCTCACAGCCATCCACCATGTGGATTATCTGCTTGCGCCTTGCCTCAATGTCGGGCACATTGCGATAAGATTCATAATAGGCAAGGGAGGAAGAGAAATATTCATGGGCTGCCCCCCAGTCTTCCCTGAACATATAGCAGAAGCCAAGTCTGTAAAGAGCATCGGCTCTCTCGGCTGGCTTGCACAACACAAGCGATTCCTCGTAAAGGGGTATGGCATTTTCATAATCGCCCATATTGAAATGACTCTCCGCATCAGCATAGTAATAAACATTCCTTTCCTGCGGAGAGAGAGCAGACAGATTGGGCAATACCTTGTCAAGATACTCAGCAGCTTTCTTGAAATCCCATTCATGATAATAGCATAGTCCGATATAAGCCTTGAACCTGTCGTTAAGCCTATAACTCTTGTCAAGCTTCTGGAAGAGCAGCAATGACTCATGGTATTTACCAGCCGTGAAATACTCCAATGCCATACCGAGCCGCTCTGTATCCTCATGTTTCTGGGCAGGGGCTGCCATTGACAAGGACATTACTATTATGGTAAGCAATAATCTCACTTCGCTTCAACAGTGTAAAAATCTATTACATCCTGTATTGACTTCTCGCAGACCTTACAGAATTCAGGATATTCATTGGTTCTCATACGGCAGTTACGGCTCCCTCTGTAAACGCCCTTGGTGTTGTATCCCGCTCCCTCATAGACACCTATATTATATTTCTCGTCCGAGATAGACGTTGGAACGGGTGTGTCCTTATGAAGCATCGTCTCCCATTTGCCGTTGAAATCCACCAGCGTGGTGATATTCCTCTCCCATGGCTCCACATCATGTGGATACATTGGTACTTCCTCCTCCTCGTAGGCATACTCGTCTGCCAATCCTGCAAAGGAATGACCAAACTCATGCACAACAACAGGTCTGTAAAGGGGATGGTGCGTCATCGACAGATTATAGGAATTGAGAATGCCGCCACCACCATAATTATCTGTATTGACCAGCACTATTATATGTTCATAGGGGGTGCCGGCAAGCATATCGTGCATATCGCTGAGGTGGAGCGTCGTCAGGTATCGCGGTGAATAGAACGTATCGAAATGGGAATGGAGCGGAGTGTCCTTCCACACACCCTTGCCAGGCATTGATGTGCCGCTTTCCTCCGACTCAGCTTTCACTGCCACAAGATTGAAACGTTCTTTGCATGACTTGAAAGGCTCATGCTCAAACAGCGCATCCATGGCTGTACGGGCATCTGCCATGAAAATATCCATCTCATTTGCCATGTATCCCTCTGCAAGGAAAGCTATGTGTATGCATCTTGCAGTGTCCTTTGCAGCATGGAGAGTTTCATAAGGTGTCACTCTTTTCTCTCCTATATGCCGCACAAGTATGTCTTCTGGAGTCATGACATGTGTGTATGATACCATCACCTCACGCCTGTTATTGTGCAACTGCACTGTTATATCCACAGTATCTTTAGGAAAGGGCACAAGGAAAACATTCTCGAATGACCGCTCCACTCCACCTGCTTCCGGATAGGAAAGCCATTCCTGAAAAAGTGTAGAGAATGAGTTCCTGTATATTACTTTTCCCGTTTTGTGACTGCGCACTATCAACTGCCCGTTGCCTTCAACGGGAACATCAGCCAGTCTCTGCTTCTTTCCATACCATCGCGGCAGTCTGTACATCTGGGTGAGCGATATGTTCTGGGCTTGTTTGTTTCCTGAGAAAATATAATCCAGTCTCAATGTACTGTCTGCAAAAAAGTCGTCAAACTTCTGCGCAGAAATCTGCTGGCTTATAATCAGCAATAGTGTCACAATCTTTAAATACCTCATATCGAAAATGTATATTATGTTTTTTCCAACTGGCATATCAGACTTTTTACATAATCACGTTGCCAGTCAGAATGTTTATATCTGTAGTCTCCATATTGCAGAATATCCACATCGATGTTAACTACTCCATGGATATGGCTTGAATCTCCAAGTTCCATTTCTAACCGCTTCATCTCCTTCCTTATTGTTTCTAATGGTTTGTCGGTATGGGCTACCGCCAAGCAGTTCAGGAACAAATCGGAGTCCAAGCCAATAGGTTGAGTCCATATAGAGTCTGAAAAACGGATGTCGTGAAACAGACATTCCAGCATTTTCCGTGCTTTCCCAATATTGCTGTCTTGATGGACATTACTTCCTAATGACAATACGACTTTCATTATTACAATTTATGAGCACAAAGTTACGATTTTCCTACAACATTACAAAGAAATGCATCAAAAAAGGCATGCCCATTAAGACATGCCTTGTAGTTTTATGAATGAAAATAACGATTAACCGTTAACCTTCTTCATGTGGGCGATGAGCTCGAGCACCTTGTTAGAGTAGCCAATCTCGTTGTCATACCAAGATACAACCTTTACGAATGTATCGGTAAGAGCGATACCAGCCTTAGCGTCGAAGATAGAAGTGCGAGTGTCGCCGAGGAAGTCAGAAGAAACGACAGCGTCCTCAGTGTAACCGAGTACACCCTTCAATTCGCCCTCAGAAGCTTCCTTCATTGCAGCGCAGATCTCCTCATACTTAGCAGGCTTAGCGAGGTTGACAGTGAGGTCAACAACAGATACGTCAAGAGTAGGAACACGCATTGACATACCAGTCAGCTTGCCGTTCAGCTCAGGAATAACCTTACCTACAGCCTTAGCAGCACCTGTTGAAGAAGGGATGATGTTGCCAGAAGCAGCACGACCACCACGCCAGTCCTTCATAGAAGGTCCGTCAACAGTCTTCTGTGTAGCTGTTGTAGAGTGAACAGTTGTCATCAAACCGTCTGTGATACCGAACTTGTCGTTCAGAACCTTGGCGATAGGAGCCAAGCAGTTTGTCGTGCAAGACGCATTGGAAACGAACTGTGTGCCCTTCTCATACTTGTCGAAGTTAACACCGCATACGAACATTGGAGTAGCGTCCTTTGAAGGAGCTGACATTACAACGTACTTTGCACCAGCCTCGATATGAGCCTGAGCCTTCTCCTGTGTCAGGAACAGACCTGTTGACTCAACAACATACTCAGCCTCAACCTCGTTCCACTTCAAGTCTGCTGGGTTGCGCTCTGCTGTAACGCGAATCTTCTGACCATTTACTATGAGCTGGCTGTTCTCTACGTCTGCCTCGATAGTGCCCTGGAATGCACCGTGCATAGTATCATACTTGAGCATGTATGCCAAGTAGTCAACTGGACAAAGGTCATTGATACCTACTACCTGAATGTCATCGCGAGTCTGTGCTGCGCGGAAAACGAAACGACCGATACGGCCAAATCCGTTAATACCAATCTTAATCATTTTACTTTTGTTATTTAAATAGGTTGAAAATATATACTACATTTCTTGCACATCGGTGCTGATTGCTAAACTGCCAAGATAAAGCACTGCAAAATACGCACTTAGACGCCTCATAAATGCCCTGAGATGCTTTTTTTCATCTTTTCGTGCGCAAAGTTACAAAATATTTTCTAAATTTGCATCTGAATGGACATTAAATCATTATTAAATAATTTAAAATACAAAGAATTATGAGCTTTATCAAGGATTTCAAGGAATTTGCCATGCGTGGAAACGTTATGGACATGGCTGTGGGTGTTATTATTGGCGGTGCCTTTGGCAAAATAGTCACTTCTCTTGTAGAGAACGTCATCATGCCTGTTATCGGTTCCATCACTGGTGGCATAGATTTCTCGTCACTCGCTGTCAAAGTGGGAGATGCTGAAATAAAGTATGGAATGTTCATACAGAATATTCTTGACTTCATCATTATCGCATTCTGTATCTTCTTGATGCTGAAAGGTATCACTGCACTGAACAAGTTTAAGAAGCATGAGGAGCAAGAGGCTGCCGCCGAGACTCCTGCCGAACCAAGCAATGAGGAGAAACTGCTTGCTGAAATTCGTGACTTGTTGAAGAAAGACTGACTGGAAATATAATATGATTCAAGTTTCGCAAGTTAAAACTTGCTAAAAGTCAACAAGTCAACAAATTATTTGTTGTTCTGGTCATTGACAAATTCAAACAAGAAGAGTAGCAACTTGTTGACTTGTCAACTCGTTAACTGACAGCATGTCGAAGACATGCGAACCAACGGTCACTGTCCGAAGGGTAAAGGAGTTCCCTTGAGCTTTGCGAAAAAACTTGAGTAATATAATCAATTTGGAAATAACATGAAGAAAGCTCACAGGAAAACGGCTTTCTACAAAATTTTAACGGCTGTTTTTTAAAATTTGACGGCTGTTTTTGACAAGAAAACAGCCGTCATTTTTATACTATACGTGCCATAATCAGTTGACTTTATGAACTTGCTTCACTATGTCGAATTTGGTCTCTTTTGGGGAGAGGTCAGAATAGGCGGTCTTTAAGTCGGCCATCGTTATTGGTATTTCCTTATCTACAGATTTGGGGGCATCAAGGAGACTGTGTGAAAACAGCCAGTCGTATGTCTGTTTGAGATACAATATCCTTGCAAGGGCTCCATGAGAAGCCCCCTGAAGCCAGTCGTATCTCAACAACTTGTCGTTGCCAGACTCCACCATGTCCTTCACGACCTTTTTCGACTCTGATATGGGCACAGCCCTGTCTGCCGTGCCATGCATTATCCATAGTGGGATTTTCCCAAGGTTAGTATAGTCCTTCAGAGTGCTGCCACCACAAAGTGCCATGGCTGCCGCCACCCTTTCTGGATAGGTACCTGCAAAGTCAAGAGTGCCATAACCGCCAAGACTCATTCCAATGACATAGACTCTTGTCTCGTCAACCTCGTAGTTAGCCTCTACCCAGTCAAGAATCTTGGCAATCTTTGAAGGTTTCCACGAACCACCTGGATTCTGAGGAGCAATGACAAAGGCAGGGTAGTACCTACCCTTCTCTATCGCCTCAAGCAGACCGTACCTGCGCACTCTCTGAAGATTGGTACCACACAGGCTTGCACCATGCAGGAATATGATGACAGGGATGCGCTGATGCTCACCTACATATTCCCTTGGAGCATACAGCCAAAAATTATAACTGCCTGCAACTGTGTTATACATCGCTGCGAGCTGCCCCCTTACCGACGGAGACTGCATGTCTTCTTGTGCGAGGAGCGATGATGGCTGCAGCATGAAAACCGCTACGACAAACCACATCCGTATAACCTTCGACCTATTCATATTGTTTTATAAAAGCGACATTATATTCTTCTGTCTTGCTCAACCTGACACTACTTGAAACAGGTGAATACCATGGCTGACGCCTGAAATAGTCTTTCATCTCAGCAGTCTTGAAGATATATCCATGACGGGCATATATCTCGTTGCGCATAATCTTGAGTTCCCAGGCTGTCAGTCCAGCCACGTCACTGTATGTCAGTTTCCTTGTTGAAGTGAAAGGCCACACTCCCACACCTTCTGTATAGTTGGGACTTGGCTTGACAGGAGTCTCTTTCACCTGCTGTTCTACAATGATTCTCTTCTCAACAACAACAGTGTCCTTCTGGACGTCCTTGCTTGCTGCCTCTGTCGCCTGCGATACTTCCGTCTTTTCAGGTGAGACACTTGCTGCCTCTTTCTCGGAAGGACGAAGCAGTATATAGACAACTGCTATACATAATACTACAACAACGGTGACAAGCACTCCAATAAGGATGCCGCTCGTCATCTTGTTGTCATTTCGACGGGGATAACCTCCCACACTGTCAATCTCATACCCACATCCTGGGCAGAATCGTGAACCTACTGGCACTTCTGTGTTACATTTTTTACATTTCATATTTAATACTAATTTTGATTTAGGCAGTACTCAACTTAAGGAGTTATGAAGTGAAGTCTTAAAATAATATTGAAGGTTGAAGATTGAAAAGTGAAGATTGGATTTTCAATTATCAACTTTCAACTTTCCAAATCCTTAAAACCTGAAACCTTACTTAAATGCCTTCACTTTAGCAAGGACCTCTCTTGCAAGCACAAGTATCGTCTTGTTGTTGACAACAGACTTGGCTGCCATACCATGACAAGGCAGACCTATCCTGTCGGCAAAGAAAATAGCTCTCTGCACATGGAAACGCTGTGACACTATAAGTATGCTGCCCACATTCATGGCTGCTGCATTCACGACAGAATTGTATGTCTTGATTCCAAGGCTGTCGCAGAGAATGCTTGCAGAAGGAATGCCTTTGCCTACAAGATACTCGTGCATCCTTCTAATCTCCCTGCCGGTGCCACTTACCAGAATTTTCTGTACCTTCCGTTCCTTCCATAACAGATATGCCATTTCAAGCCTGTTGACATAATAGGGATTAGGCTCACCGTTCTTTCTCAACGGAGAAGTGCCAAGCACAAGGGCTGTGTCATAGGGAGGCAGCTCATGGATGCCAGAGGATATCCTGCCATTAGTCCTTATTATTATATAGGCATTACAGAACACCACCGTAAACACCAACAGCAAAAACGATATAATCAACATGTCAACAATCATTTATCCATTCCTTTCCTTGTAAAGACAATCGTTTTGGGTATCTTCACCCATTTCCTGTTCTCAACAACCTTCATCGTACTGCCCGATTTACGCTCAAGCTGATAAGTACCATCAGCCTTGTAGTAAAGGACTGCCGTGAAATCCTCACTGCCATAGTCATTGATGACAGTCAGATAAGCTTTCTCGCCATCAATCTTGGCATCGGTAACAATCCATTTCCTACCATCGCGTCTTGTAGCGAAATAGCCAGGCACTTGTCCGAAAATCTCCTGAGCAGGCACCTTTACGCCTTCTCCATAGAAATCCATCTCAAGCCACATGCTGAACTCGCTGTTGAACACCTTCCCCTCAAAAGTACGATTCCCCTGAGCCGACAAATGCAACAAGCCCGAAAGCATCATGGCAACAGCCAGCACCAACCTGTTTATGTTATGTATTCTTTTACTCATATGTCATTCTACAATTCTATTTGCAAACTTACATATTTTTTTCAATAAAGACGCATATTTCATGAAAAATATGCTATAGACTTTTGCCTGCAAATAATCAGGGTACTTCCATAAACATGTATATATATACCATTATGGAGAAATGTTAATTTACCAACCATGTTTGCATTAATAAATGTAAATAATTGAATCGCAATATGATATATATCAACAAATACGTGAAACAAATCATAAAAACGTGAAACAATGCATGGCAATCAGATATTTATTCATAACTTTGCATCCGAAAAGAATAAAGAATGGCTATCTCCTATCGTTTTGAGATACCATTTCTTGAGGGGGCAGGAGCTGTATAATACAGACATACGCACTACCTTTCAGGATAATATCAACAGGAGTCCAGTCACGCGGTGGTAACTCTTTCTCACATAAGCCCGTGACGCGAACCCTCTCCCAATATAGGTTCAGGCTCCATAAAATTATTTATGATGAGAATATTTAAGGTTTTTGTTTTTTTATTATTAATGTGTTTAGCCTCTCTCACGGCAAATGCCGTAACAAAAGGCAAAAGTAACAATTTCGACTGGAACAAAGTAATGGATGCCATAACAGCTGTTGAAAGCGGAGGCAACCCGAGAGCAAAGTCAGGCTCATGCGTAGGAGCAATGCAGATATCGCCAATTCTGGTTAAGGAATGCAACATTATCCTCAAGAACCAAGGTAGCAAGAAACGCTACACACTCACCGACAGGTATGACATACAGAAATCGAGGGAGATGTTCGTAGTTATCCAGTCTTTCCACAATCCAACAAACAATGTGGAGAAAGCTATCAGGTCATGGAATGGCGGAATGAAATACAGCGTCAAAGCCACACAGAAGTATTACAACAAGGTTATGAGACACCTGAAATAGCAAAAGGAACAGAGAAAAGATAGCAGATAATTGAATTTACAAAAGGTGCGGTTTTTCCGCACCTTTTGTGATTATAGCACCTAATCATTATATTTGTCAACTCGCGCTACGACGTTCGGATTAAAGAATGGCGGTGAGTAATCACCACCGTCTTCCGTTTCCCACTCAAATATACCGTCACAGAACACTACGACTTCCGACTTGCTTACCACCACACTGTAGTTGACGTTGAAGCCAGGCGTAAGAGCCCCTGTGGATATATACTCGAACGTAACTATTCGTGCGAATACGTTTCTTACAAGACAAACGATGTCTGGTTTCTTAATTGGCACGCACTGATAGTTACACGCAAACACATAAAATTGAATAATGGTTAAATTATATTGAAATGTACGAGGATATGGAAAAATAGCAGTACATTTGTAAGATAATAAACAAACTTATATTATAATTATGACAACAATCATTATTATTGTAGTAATCGTACTACTTGTTTTTTGGGTAATAAGTGTATATAACGGATTGGTTAGATGCAGAAACGCACGCGAGAACGCATTTGCAAATATTGACGTTCAATTGAAACAGCGTCATGACCTTATCCCTCAGTTAGTGGCTACCGTAAAGGGCTATGCCGACCATGAGAAGGAAACCTTGATGCGAGTGACAAACGCACGTGCTTCTGCTATGTCAGCCACATCTATCAACGACAAAATACAGGCAGAAAACGCACTGTCAAGTGCACTTGCCGGTCTGAAGGTATCTCTTGAGGCATATCCAGACCTGAAGGCAAACCAGAATTTCCTTCAGCTTCAGGGTGAGATATCAGATGTTGAAAACAAGCTTGCATCAGTGCGCCGCTTCTTCAACTCCACAACCAAAGAGCTGAACAATGCCATTCAGACATTCCCTGGCAACATATTGGCAGGAATGTTTGGATTCCACAAAGAGCCTATGTTTGAGGTTCCACAGGAAGAGAGAGCAGCACTTGACAAAGCACCGGAGATAAAATTCTGACGAGAATATGCAATACGTAGGAATGCAGACTCAGATAAGAAGGAACAACATGATGAGCATGATCCTTCTTCTGATGTTCCCAGTAATCATACTTGCAACGGTATGGGTGTTTCTCGCCATTCTGGACTATTTGGGAAATCCTGTATATGACAGCTACGGGAACGTTGTCCGTCAGTTAGACATGGACACTGTCAACGGACATTTCCTCGCCTCCATACCATGGGTTATAGGAGGTGTCGGAATATGGTTTGCCATTGCATATTTCGCAAATACGAGCATGATAGCGAGCGCCGTGAACTCACGCCCTCTGTCAAGACGTGAGAATCCGAGGATATATAATATAGTGGAGAACCTGTGCATGTCATGTGGTATGGAGATGCCGAGAGTATGTGTTGTAGATGACCCACAGCTCAATGCTTTTGCCAGCGGCATAAACTCCAAATCATATACCGTAACCGTAACTACAGGAATAATGCAGTTGCTTTCCGATGAAGAACTTGAAGGAGTTATAGCACATGAGCTGACACATATCAGGAACCGTGACACACGACTCCTGATAACAAGCATCATATTCGTGGGTATCATTTCCACTGTCATGTCAATGGTAGTCCGTACCATGTACTACACTATGTGGACAGGTGGAGGCAGGAGTCGTGACGATGACGAGAGAGGTAGCGGATTATCGACAATTGTAGTGTTGGTTGTCGGCATTATATGTTGCGCCATCGCATATATATTCACCCTCGTCACAAGGTTTGCCATATCAAGAAAGAGAGAATATATGGCAGATGCCGGAGGGGCAGAGCTATGCGGCAATCCTTTGGCACTGGCATCTGCATTGAGAAAGATATCTGGCAATCCCGGGCTTGACAGCGTGAGACGTTCTGACGTGGCCCAGCTTTTCATCTGCCAGCCAGACGAGATGGAAATGGGAGTGATGGGATTCATGAACTCTCTTTTCAGCACTCATCCTGACGTAGAGAAGAGAATTCAGATTCTTGAACAATTTTAACATGACCGTTATTCCATACATGAAACGATTCACATTATTACTTCCACTATTACTCCTCAGTGTCATTGCACTTGCTCAGGAGACGAAACCATTCAATGGCAAGGAACACTACAAGAAAAGGACAGCACTCTTCAACTCACAGCCTATACCTGCCAAAGGGCATATCGTAATGCTTGGCGACAGCCATGTGGAATTCGGCAACGAATGGGGAGAACTGATACAGTCGGATAAAGTAATAATTAACCGTGGCATCATTGGAGACACATCGACAGGAATGAAGAAAAGAGCCCTTCATGCTTGCAAAGGCAAGCCTTCAGACCTGTTCATTGAATGCGGCGCAAATGACCTTGCATCTGGCATCTCGTCAAAGGAAGTGGCAGAAGGCATCATCTCTCTTATAAGTACACTGAGAAAGATATCCCCAGGCACTACACTCCATGTGAACAGTGTGCTTCCTATAAACGAGAGTTTCGGAAGATGGAAAACACTGAAGGGTAAGACGGACACCATACCGGTAATCAATCTTATCCTTCAGAGATATTGTGCCGACAACGGCATTGACTATGTAGATATATTCAGCAAACTTGTTGAACCAGGAACCAATACCATGCGGTTGGAATACTGCAAGGATGGACTTCATCTACTTCCAAAAGGGTACGAGGTATGGGCAACAGAACTGAAGCAGCGTGAGTGCTTTGCTCGTTAGTTCAAGGGGGTCGCATGTCTGCAACATGCTTTCTGTATTAACTCCTGCTAACCTGCAATCCCTTTCTGCTTAGTTCCATATCCACGAACCGCGCTGTGCCATTTGCAGCATTGTCTGTCAATACACGTTTTATTCTGGCTGCCGCTTCCGAATCCTTCGCCACCATATATAAATAACCGCCTCCACCAGCACCTGGAAGCTTGTAACCAAGACACAGGTCGTCAATAAGAGACGTAAGTCTTTGAACCTCGGAAGGATTCGTCCCATTGTCAAGTGCATGGTTCTGCTGCCATGTCTTTCTGACAAGGTGGCCCATCCTGTTGAAATCTCCAAGCTGTATGGCATCATACATATCCATGGTATGCCGCTTCATGTTGCGAAGCAAGGCAAGTTCGTCACCATTATTCAGGAACATGCGTCTCACAATCTCGGCAAGAATTGTTTTTGCCGTGCGTGTAATGCCTGTATAGTACAACAGATGACAAGGGCGGTATTCCGGTTGGGTGAATAAATTGTCAGGCAACCACCTTACGGTTGGAGTCTGGTCCATGACACCTCTTGTCTGCAACAGTTTCACTCCTGGCAGCACACCCCCATATTGGTCCTGCCATCCTCCACCTGTCGTAAGGAGCTGTTCAAGCATTAAGGTCCTCATGCCTATCATGCTTCTGTCCCACCCCAGTCCACAGAAATCACTTACAGCACCAAGAACCGTTGAGGCAAGCAGGCTGCTTGTTCCAAGACCAGAACCGGCAGGAACGGCAGACAACAGGGTCACCTCTATGCCTGAGCCAAAAGCCTCAAGCTGTCTCTCCAATGTATCATACTCAAGGACGGAGTAGTCGGGATGGAAACCTGCAAGTGCAAGTGCTGCCTTTGGTATTGAGAAAGGTGAGCCTACATGACTGAAATCAATTAGCTCGTCATAAGTAGAAATCAGTTCCGATGCTCCAAGGTCTATGCTTCTCAATACTATGTCATGCTCTTTCCTGGATTTCACATATGCCTGCAATGGGGGCTGTCCGTTAAGTTCAATGGCAAGGTTTATGACGTTCCCACCCTCTGCAAGACAGTATGGTGGTGTATCTGTCCATCCTCCAGCTATGTCTATCCTGACCGGAGAGCGTCCCCACACTATCTGGTCGGAATAAACTGAGAGCCTGGGATTCTGACGTTCATTCTTGGCTGAGGATGTCAATGTCTCTCTCAGAAGCGAGAACGCCTTGGAGTTGTATTCAAACTCTTTTTCCTTGTCACCCTTCAACCTGCAGACCTCGGAGCGGAACATCATGTCTGACATACGCACGCCCACCGCCTCTATGTCTGTAAGGGGTTCCGAGAGTGGCAAATCGTTTGCAGCAAATTCCTTTGCTGCTTCCTGCAAATCAGTCTGGTAGAACACGCTATGCCTATGGTTTTCTGCAAGCAGTTGCCAGTCTGTGACTCTATAACTGTTTCTCTGTGCTGTCAGACGGCGCAATGATGCCATGGTGCTAATATCATCCGCACTGACAAGCTCGGTTTGCCTCCATATTTCCAATGCCACATCATCTTGTACATTGCCAAGCATCCAAGACAGTACCTTCCCTATCTGTGAGACGTCGTCAAGCAGAGGGAATATCCTTGCTGCCTGCAAATCGCCACCATTTACTATCTCGTCAACATCAACTCCATGAATCTCTGCCCATCTGCGGAATGGCATTCCAAGATATGTCGATGTATCTTCATGAATATCACCACGGAACTTGTCATCATATCCGTATGGACGTACAGCCCAAAGGTCTTTTTCACCAATAGGTACAATATCCACACACTGTCCCTTGGCAAGAAGAATGTCCCAGTTGTTTGCAGGCACACCTGTCACGATATTCTCGCTTGTGAACGTCCATTGGCTGCCAATATGGGAGTTCTCTATCCATAGATTCCTGTTTTCAGAAGTCGGTCTTGTCTCCATCACTGAATTCTGAACAAATATCGATGGATGTGGTTTCCTGTCTCTATGCATTATCTGTCGCTGGTCGTTGACAAGATTCTGGACAGCAAGCGTAGATGAGAGTATCTCTCTGGATGTGCCATAATGGTAAAACTCACCACCAGGCAATGGAAGTACTGCTACTGTCAGGGCATTTACATCATCATCGCACATGGTGGCATGTGTTCCAAGGGCGCAACCAAACTCACCATACAAGTCATAGTTTCTTATGCCTTCATTGTCTGTTGATTTGTCCATAAGAACCTTCACGGCTCTGTCTGAAAGGAGCCACACTCCAATGTCTGTCATGTACAGATGGTTGTTGAGCAATTCCGATAGTGTTTCCACAGATGGTTTTTGCAACATGCACTTAAGCTGCGTGGGAGTTTTCCTGTCTGTTACAAAGACACCATGGTTTTTCGCTATTTCAGGTCCGAGCCAGAGTCCATAGCAGACAACGTCAGCCTCAGGTATATCCTGCAATTGCTCTGTCGTGCGTATATAGACATCACCGCTTACAACCATTGTATGCAGACTTTCGGGGGCATTCTCCATTATGTGTTGATAGAATGGTATCTGCAGTGACAACAGGTTCTGTGACAACTTCTGCCCTCTCTCCCACCTGAATATAGGAATTGGTGTCAATATTTTTCCGGATGGTGCATACGAAGGCAGACGACGACTCTGTCCTCCGGCATGGAGCAGTATCCGACGCTCCGAAGCAAGCCATTCGTCAAAAGACTCATTATCCTGCCTGTTTTCATAAGCTGCCTTGAGCAACCATGTAGTTCCTCCTCCTGATCCCAGCTTCTTTCCTACGGGGTCATTGGTACAGAACCATTCATCCTTATCCAGTCCGGTTACTTCATGGAAACACTCCACAAGATTTGGCGGAAGTGACAATAATTTTTTCATCGTATCTTATATACATCTGTTGCAGGAGAGGTAAGCCTGCTATTCGCTGTAAAGGTACAAATATTTTTTGAGGTATCATCCAATTAGAGAAAAAATTCCTTCTTTTTAAAACAAATCGTTTTTTAAAGCATTAATTTTGCAGAAGAAAAAGCAATAAACGAAGCCTTGAACTTATAGGTATCGTAAAGAAGAAAGAAAAAAAACATTGGGTGATGACATGAACCACAAGTTGCTTCGTAGGTTTACTTTGATTCGCAGCTTAGTAATTTATCTGATTATTATGGACTATCAAGAAATAATCGATGGTATCAACGAGGTCATGAACCGTGAGATACCGATGCTCCTCTCACTTACGGAGGAGCAGGTGAGCGTAAGGAGAAACAGCCAGAACCGTACGGTGAAGATGCTCGTGGGGCATCTCATCGACTCTGCATCCAACAACCATCAGCGTATGGTGCGCCTGCAGTATGCCCCGCGATGCGGACACTCAATGCCGAATACGGAGATGGGGATGCTCGTATTCCCTGACTACACCCAGGACAACGACCTGTGGATAGCACTTCAGGACTACCAGCATGAGGACTGGCACCAACTCGTTATGCTTCTGAAACTATACAATCAGCACATCTGCCACGTCATCCGTTCGGTTGACAAGACCAAGCTCAACAACTATTGGATTGACTACGAGGGTTGTCGGGTCACTCTCGATGCAATGATTCGAGGATATATCAACCATCTGAACCTGCACTTCGGACAGATACACGAATTGCTGTAGGTTCAGATTAATTACCGCTACCTTTGCAGACGCAGAATAAAGATATAAATGATTATGGAAACAGACAGAATATTGCTTCGACATTGGAAGGACAGTGATGCCAAAGCTTTGTACAAGTATGCAAGCGACCCGGAGGTTGGACCTCGTGCAGGATGGCAGCCTCATCATTCCGAAGATGAAAGTTTGGAGATAATCCGTACGGTGTTTAACAATCCCACTACCTGGGCAATAATACTGAAAGAAACAGGAAAGGTGGTTGGTGCTATAGGCTATGGTCCGTCGTGCGATTGCTCACTGCCTTCCCATGAGGGTGAGCCGACAGTAGGCTATTGGGTAGGAAAACCATATTGGGGCATGGGCATCTGTACAGAAGCCTTGAATTTGATGATAAGTCACATCCGCAAGACTACCGGCATAAAGTCGCTTATCAGCGGACACTTCACCGACAATCCCGCTTCGGGACGTGTGATGGAGAAATGCGGCTTCGTACCTACCGGCGAAACAGCTTTCGACCTGAGACTTTACATGGGAGAAGGCAGACCTATAAGGGTGTTGAGATTGGCTTTTGATATGAATAACATGAGTTAGACGAATCCAATTCGTCGAACTCACGCTATCTTAGTATCAGCTTTGCCTAATTATCTATGAAAATATGTCGCTTTTCATGCAAAGCATTGCGTTGGCACTTGCAAAGCATTGCGTTGGCACTTGCAAAGCATTGCATTGGCACTTGCAAAGCATTGCGTTGACACTTGCAAAGCATTGCCTGACTTTATCTGAAAGAGAAAGAAACAGATGCCAAAAGGCTTTGAGAAAATTATTATAGAAAGGGAAAGACATGAAACAACTGATTGCTTGTTGTGGTCTCGACTGCGAGAAATGTGAGGCACGCATTGCCACTATGAACGACGACAACCGTCTGCGTGAGAAAGTGGCGAAGGAATGGGGAGAGATGAACCAGATGGAGTTCAAGCCCGAGTGGATAAACTGCATGGGATGCCGTACAGAAGGGTGCAAGACCTACTATTGCAGCGAACTGTGCAAAATACGCCTGTGTGTATTGAAGAAAGGTTACGACACCTGCGGTGAATGCCCCGAAATGCTCACCTGCTCCACTTTGGGGGAATTGGCAGCAAATGCACCTTATGTATTTGACAATCTGAAAAGCAAGTGACCAGAAAAGAAAAGCATGTCGAAGACATGCGAAACTTGAGTAACTTAACATAGTATTGAATTATGGTACGATTTGATTATCGTGACAATATGAAGGGAGCATTGACCTTCCTGATGTTTATTTTGTTAGCACATCCTTCCATGGGAGAGGAAACCAGTGAGAGAGACTCATTGCTCCAGCGGGTTGATGAGATAAAGGCGATGGTTGACGAGAAATATTGGAACTCGTTCTACGATGTACAGTATTCAATGCCTATATATTATCATGATGAAGGTGCATTCACAATGCATCTTGAGCAAAACGGAAGAAACGCTGAAGCAAGGATTGACTGTAGTTCTCCCGAAATAACCTTCAAGACAATACCAAGTGTAACGACAATTGAGCAGTGGCTTGCCATGTTGTTGCATGAATGTTTCCATGGTTTTCAGTATCAACATAAAGACCCATTTTTTTCGTGTATTTGCCTCTGAAATACAAAATAATTCTGTAACTTTGTCCTCGGTAGTAATTCGATTATAGTGTGATAAACTGATAATAAACAACATACAATTATATATAATATGGACAATTCCGCATTTTTTAAACTATCCTACGGCCTGTTCGTTGTAACAGCCCACGAAGAAGGCAAGGACAATGGGTGTATAACCAATACTGTGGTTCAGCAGACAACCACGCCTAACCGTATTTCTGTGACGATTAACAAAAACAACTATACACACGACATGATTATGCGTACAGGTGTATTCAATGTCTCCGTACTTTCAGAAGAAGCAAAGTTTGACGTTTTCAAAAACTGGGGTTTCCAAAGTGGAAAGAATGTTGACAAAACTTTAGGTATAACATTCTTCAGGCTTGATAATGGAGTTATATATGTCATTGATGGCGTTAATGCTGTAATATGCGCAAAGGTTGAACAGACAATAGACCTTGGCACCCATACACTATTTATAGCAGAAGTGACTGACGCTTTCCCTACAGACAAGGCACCATCTGCCACCTACGCTTATTATCATTCAAACATCAAGCCTGCTCCGCAGCCAGTGAAGAAAAAAGGATGGATATGCACCGTTTGCGGATATATATATGAAGGCGAGACATTGCCTCAGGATTTTATATGCCCATTATGCAAACATCCCGCATCTGACTTTAAACCTAACGAGTAGAAACATGAATATTGAATCCATCCGAGACTATTGTCTTTCCCTACCCTATACATCGGAATATTTACCCTTCGATGAAACGACCCTTGCATTCCGTGTAGCAGACAAGATATTTGCGATGATAGACCTTGACGACACTGAGTGGTTTGTTCTGAAGTGCGACCCTGAGTACGCTGTCGAACTTAGAGAAAGCCATTCTGAGATTACAGGAGCCTGGCACATGAACAAGAAACACTGGAATCAGATAAATCTATACGGCATGCTCTCAGACGAACTTATTCTGTCACTCATCAGGCATAGCTATGACCTTGTACTAAAGAAACTGCCTAAGAAGACTAGAGATCAATGGCTGTGCAAACCGAATGCATAGCCGAACTTGCTCGAGCTTTGCTGAGGTGCAGCCTGCCTTCGACAAAGTCAATGGCAGTGCAAACCGAATGCATAGCCGAACTTGCTCGAGCTTTGCTGAGGTGCAGCCTGCCTTCGACAAAGTCAATGGCTGTGCAAACCGAATGCATAGCCGAGCTTGCTCGAGCTTTGCTGAGGTGCTGCCTGCCTTCGACAAAGTCAATGGCTGCGCAAACCGAATGCATAGCCGAAAATCAAATCTTTTTTGTACCTTTGTGACATTTAATCACCTATTATATATATTTGTTACATAAATGAAGAAGGTAGTGTTATTATTCATCGTAGCCATTCTGCTTGTCGGATGTGCCGAGGAGCAGAAGAAGTGGAGGATTGGCGTGTCGCAATGCTCCGAGGATATATGGCGCGACAAGCTCAACCGCGAACTTGTAATCGGCGGCTATGTGAGCGACAAGGTGACGTTGGAGTTTCTTTCCGCCGAGGACAACGACCAGAGGCAGATAGAGCAGATTCGCCATTTCATCGACGAGAGGGTGGATCTTCTCATCGTTGCGCCCAATTCCGCCGAGAAACTCACGGCTGTAATCGACAGTGCATACGACTGCGGCATACCCGTCATACTCTTCGACCGCACTACCAACAGCAATAAATACACCGCCCTTATGGGTGCCGACAACTATCTTGTAGGCAAGACCATGGGACAACTCATAGCCACGCAGATGGGTGGCAAGGGCACGCTCGTGGAGATAACTGGTCTGAAAGGTTCGTCTGCAGCCATAGAGAGACATCGAGGTTTCACCGAAGTTATCGCCCAATTTCCCGAAATCCGGCTGATTTCATCAGAACTTGGCGACTGGACACAGCAGAGTGGAGAGAAGGCGATGAAAGATATACTCACCCGTGAAACTGCCATAGACTGTGTCTTCGGACACAACGACCGCCTTGCCCTTGGAGCGCGCAAGGTGGCAATGGCTCACGGCCTAAATAATATAATGTATTATGGAGTGGATGCCCTGCCTTCGCCGGGAGGTGGCGTTGAGGCTGTGAAGAACGGCAGTCTGGTTGCCACATATATTTATCCCACGCAGGGAGTGGAACTCATGCGATTGGCTCTGAAGATACTCCAAGGAGAGAAATATGAGCGCACAAATTTGTTGCAGTCTGCCGTCGTGGATAAGACCAATGCCGACCTCATGCTCCTTCAGTACAAGGAGCTGCAGCGTTCAAGCTCCGACCTCGAAACCATCTATGCCAAGCTCGATTTCTATTTCTCGCAAGTCAACCTGCAACAGAAAATCATCGTGGCATGCATCATCGTCATCGCAGTCATCATCATCCTTGTGGTGTTGGCATACAGGTTTTATCTCGCCAAGGTGATTGTCAACGAGGAGGTTGCCAAGGACGTGGTCGTGCCCACTGGCGCTCCCGCTCACGAGAGTCCATTCCTCGAACGCTTCCGCAACATTCTCCAGCAGAACCTTGGCGATGCCGACTTCAACGTGGAGCGTATAGGCGAGGAGATGGGCATGAGCCGCGTGCAGCTCTATCGCAAGATTAAGTCGCTCACGGGCACAACCCCCGTAGAGCTTCTCCGCAAGGCGCGCCTCGCCCGTGGCAGGCAGATGCTCGAAACCACCGACAAGTCAGTATCCGAAATAGCCTACGACACCGGCTTCAGCGCCCCCTCCTATTTCGCCAAGTGCTTCAAGGACGAGTTTGGAAAGACTCCAGGGGAAGTAAGGAATAGTTAGAGGTTTTCAAGTTGTGAGGTTTTCATGAGTTATGATGGGAAGTTAAGATAAGAAGTTAAGATAGGGAGTTAAAAAGCCATTAGTCTTTCAGCTTTTAGACATTTGGCACTTCATAACTCCCTCTAAAAAACTTCCTGCTGTGCGTATGGGTTAATGCTGTTAAGTATCGTGCAAACGAGTGGAATATAATGCTTGCATCAATATTCCCGAGTGTAGCCGATATTCAATTATATTAAATATCGTGCATTCTCTTACAAATATGTTACATTGTATCAATTTTGCGATGGTATGCACGTTTTTTTAAGGTTTCACCGATGGTCTCGCCGTATCTTTGCTGCAAATTTATTAACCAACATTCTAAATTCCTAAATGAAACAATTAAAAAGATTAGTAGCAATGGCGCTATTATGTATGGTTAGTACCATATTATATGCGCAGAAGATTGAAGCTACGGGAACGGTGGTTGACCAGACCGGCGAAACCGTCATTGGAGCGACAATTATGGAGAAGGGAACGACGAACGGTACAGTTACCGATTTCGACGGAAACTTCAAGTTGACAACTGCAAGTGGAGCCAAGATTGTAGTGAGCTACATCGGCTTCATGACCCAGGAGCTGAACGCGGAGCCCACGATGAAAATCGTGCTCAAAGAGGATGCTCAGAGCCTTCAGGAAGTTGTGGTGACCGGTTACACCACACAGCGCAAGGCCGATCTTACCGGTTCGGTGGCTGTTGTGCAGACAAAGGACCTCAAGACTTCTTCCGACAGCGACCCCATGAGGGCGTTGCAGGGAAAGGTGGCTGGTATGACCATTACTACTGATGGTTCTCCTTCTGGAACAGGTACAGTGCGCATCCGTGGTATCGGTTCGTTCAACTCTTCTCAGGACCCACTCTTCGTTATCGACGGTGTGCCAACAACAGCCTCGCTGAACTCTCTGAACATGAATGACATCGAGAGTATGCAGGTGTTGAAGGATGCCGCCTCGGCTTCTATCTATGGTTCGCGCGCTGCCAATGGTGTTATCATTATTACTACGCGCAAGGGAAAGAAGGGCGAAAAGGTGAAGATCGACTTCTCTGCAAATCTCACTGCACAGTTCTACACATCTCAGTCAACAATGGACCTGTGTAATTCTGCAGAATATGCAACTGCAATGGCTCAGGCCGCTTTAAATGATGGTCTTGACCCTGTGGCTTACGCAAGCAACTACGGTCTTAACCTCAATGCTACACAAGGTATAGGTATCAAGGCATACGACCCTAAGACTGGTCAGTATAACAACTATACCGTGAATGGTCTGTATGATGGATATATCAACTCCAAGAAGACCATGCGTTTCAGCGATACCGACTGGCTCGATGCTATCTCTCGCACTGGTTTCTCTCAGACTTATGACTTGTCTATCTCTAATGCTACCGACAAGTATTCAGCCCTTATGTCCTTGGGTTACAAGAAGAATAATGGTATCTTGAGATATACCGACTTTGAAAACTTCTCAGGACGTGTGAACACAAGCTATAATATTAATAAGCTTGTCACTATCGGTGAAAACCTTACTATCAGCTACACTAATCAGGTGAACAGTTTCCCAATGGAGAATGCCCTCAAGATGTCGCCTACAGTGCCTGTATATGAGGAAGACAATGTGACATTCGGTGGTCCGGTGGGTGGTATGAGCGACCGTCAGAACCCTCTGCGCGAACTCTATCACAACCGCGACAACAGACTGAAGGTATGGCGTGTGTTCGGAAATGCATATATCGACATCAAACCAATCGAAGGACTCGTGTTGCGCTCAAACTTCGGTATCGACTACGACCAGGGCTTCATCCACTCAGTAAATTACACCTTCCACTCTGACGTGGTGAACAACTCAACGCCAAGCACCACTCTCAGTGAGGCAAACGACATGAAGTGGACATGGTCAAATACAGCCAACTACAACTTTACATTGTGGAAAGACCATCATTTCGGTGTGCTCCTCGGTATGGAGATGCACCATCAGGGTCGTGACGAGTTCTCTTCTTATGCCGAGATGTTCGACCTTGAAACATATAAATATATGTGGCCAGACGCAGCTACAGGTACTGAGCGTGCGACCGGTATCGCCACAGGTTACAACCTCGTTTCTTTCTTCGGCAAGGCCGACTACAATTGGAAGGACCTTGTTCTTGCATCGTTCACCATACGTCGTGACGGTAGTTCACGCTTCGGACGCAACAATCGCTATGGTACATTCC
>SAMEA3663083__coassemble_291_pt1 | contig 41162 bp, 39 predicted proteins | sample SAMEA3663083__metabat2_high_PE_004 | metagenome-assembled genome bin SAMEA3663083 (sample SAMEA3663083) | pig gut metagenome | biome: pig gut; feature: pig-associated habitat; material: faeces | place: France | collected 2012 | reverse complement strand
AACGACCCCGAGATTACAAATCACGTGCTCTGGCCAACTGAGCTAAAGAGGCAAAACTTTGCAGCCTTTTAATAGCTGCGTTTTAGTAATCGTTCTAAAACGGCTGCAAAGTTACTATTATTTTTTTAATCTCCAAAACTTTTTGGAGTTTTTTTCTATCTTTCTTGCTTTTTTTCTTTAAATTTGGCGAGTTGAACCTTCATTGCATCAACACACAAGTCAACGCCCTCTTCAAATGTGTCGCAGGTTTTCTCCACGAAAAGTGTGGTACCGGGCACTGCTACACTCAGGCTGGTAGCCTTGTTCAAGGCTGTGGCAGGTTTCTCGACCTTTAACTGCACCTCTACTTTCTTTATATCTTCACAGGATTTTTGCAACTTCTCCACTTTCTTATTAATGAAAGCATGTAGTTTCTCGGTGGCGTCGAAATGTATCGACTTAATCAAAATTTCCATATCAACCTCCATTTTTAAGGGTTAAGCCCTCGGGTGGGCATTTTTATAAACTCGTTTTAACTGCTCAAACGTTGTGTGAGCATATCTTGCCGTTGTGGCGACGCTTTCATGCCCGAGTAGCTTCTTCAGGCTTTCGATGTTAGCGTCGTTGTTGAGCATGGCAGTTGCAAAGGTGTGTCTCAAAACGTGAGGAGACCTTTTCTTTTGGGTTGTAACCCTGGACAGCTGTCTTCTCACCATTGTCATCACTTGTCCTCTGCTTACCCTGCGCCCTTTTGTGTTGGAAAAGAAAGCCGAGTCTGTCCTCGTCACTTCAGAGTCGCGCGCTTGAATATACGTATTGAATGTCTCTTCAAGGCTTTCTCCGAATGGAATGACCCTTTCTTTGTTCCTTTTGCCAAGAACCCTAAGTTCCCGTTGTTCCAGACGGACATCGCTGTCATCTATTCCTATTAGTTCTGCAAGCCTGATGCCTGTTTCGTAGAAAGTGGTGATTATTGTCCTTTCGAGGACATCCTCATAACCATCTGTCCACATTGCATCGTCAAGCAGCGCATCCATGTCCTTTTCCTTCACATATACCGGCAGGGGCTTATGTTTCTTTGGTCCCGTCAGCATGTGAACCGGATCCTTTGACAGGAGGTTTCGCTTCAATGCGAATTTGTAGAAAGAGCGCAGCGCACTTAGTTTTCTGTTTACCGACGAAGCTGTGTATCCAGACTCCATCAGTTTTTCCATCCACATCCTTACCACATCCGAATCAACAGTCTGCCATGTGACACTCCCCTCCAGTTCTGTGAAGAACTTCTCAAAGCCTTCAAGGTCATCCTCGTAGCTTGTTACAGTGTTGGGAGAGTATCCCCGTTCCAGTTTTATATATTCCAAGAACCGCCTGACCATGTCAAAAAGTTTATCGTCTGTTTCAGGCAACGAATTTACGGAAATAATTTCAATCCACCAAATAAAAATCCGATTTTTTATTCTTCTGCGTCTCTTAACTTCTGTACATAGATGGCACGTTCCATCTTGAGTCTCTTGAGAACAGAAGGTTTGTCATACTGTTGGCGTGCGCGAAGTTCCTTGATGACGCCTGTTTTCTCAAACTTTCTTTTGAATTTCTTCAATGCTCTCTCGATGTTCTCACCATCTTTAACTGGTACAATAATCATGTTTTTTTAGCTGTTTTATTTAATTGTTAAACATTTATGAATGGCATGTCGCCAATTTTTGCGGTGCAAAATTACCGCAATTTTATGAAACATCCAAATTTTTATGTATTTTTTTAAGTTGATACTATAAAGTGACGAGTTGTCAACTCGTTTACTTGTCAACTTTATAAAAACAACTTGACCCATCAAAGCAATGTGTGCATATCTGGCACTTGGGCAGTCCTATAGACTCTATGAGGGTCTCAATTTTATTGAACTTAAGCGTTGTGAGTCCGAGTCGTCTTGCTATCTCATCCACCATTCTCTTATACTCCTGCGAGTCTGTCTGCGCATACTTTTCAAGTTTAGCGTTTTCGTCTCCCTCGAAATCCTTTATAATTCTTCTTGATATAAGTTCAAGGTCACTTTTAGATGATGTGAATCCTATGAATGGGCAGCCATAGACGAGTGGCGGGCATGATATTCTGGCGTGCACCTCCTTTGCCCCATTCTCGAAGAATGTCCTTACGTTGTCTCGCAACTGTGTTCCCCTGACGATAGAGTCGTCACAGAACACTATTCTCTGGTCTTTGAGCAAGGCACCGTTAGGGATAAGTTTCATCTTTGCCACGAGACTTCTCAGTTTCTGACTTCCCGGAGTAAAGCTTCTGGGCCATGTAGGAGTGTATTTCAGCACAGCCCTCTTATATGGAATATTGTGTCCTTCAGCATATCCGAGTGCAAATCCCACTCCCGAGTCAGGTATTCCACAAACGCAGTCAGCCTCTGTGTCATCCTCCTCTCCCATTGCCTTACCGTTACGTTCCCTCACATACTCCACGTTTATACCTTCGTAATCGCTTGCCGGAAATCCGTAATACACCCATAGGAAGGAGCATATCTGCTTTCTGTCAAGAGCCGGCCTCAACACTTCTATGCCGTCAGCCTTTACCTTGACGATTTCTCCCGGTCCCACATCCCTTATCCTTTCAAAGTCGAGGTTTGGGAAAGCCGATGTCTCGCTCGACAAAGCGTAAGCACCTTCTTTCTTTCCTATCACGATGGGTGTCCTTCCCATTGCATCCCTTGCCGCTATTATCCCGTCTTCTGTCAGCACGAGTATAGAGCAGGAGCCTTCCACCTTCCTGAACACATTGCATATACCATCCACGAAGGTGTCACCCATATTAATAAGGAGAGCCACTATCTCCGTCTGGTTAAGGTTGTTTGCGCTGTGCTCACTCAGATGCATCCTTTTGTCAAGCAGTTCCTTGGCAATCTGCCTAATATTGTTTATCTTCGCCACGCTGACGACAGCGAACCTTCCAAGATGCGAGTTTATAAGTATAGGCTGTGGGTCTGTGTCGCTAATGACACCCAGTCCTGCGTTGCCGGAGAAATTGTCCAGTTCGCCCTCAAAGCGTGAACGGAAATAATCACGTTCCAGACTGTGAATGCTGCGTATGAAACCTTTTTCCTCATCGAAAGTGACAAGTCCCGCACGTTTCGTTCCAAGATGAGAGTTATAGTCGGTACCATAGAACAGGTCTGTAACGCAACTCTTCACCGAGATATTTCCAAAAAAACCACCCATGTTATATTTCTGTTATTTAAGTTTATTCGCAAAGCTCAAGGAAATACCTTTCTTTAGAAAGGTGACCGTTGGTTCGCAAGCGACAAAACTTGCTCAAAGAAGTTTCCTTGAACCTTGCCCAAGATTACAGACTGCAAAATTAATAAAAAAAACACAAGAAACCATCCTTCATACGAAATAATTCTGTAACTTTGTCCTCAGTGATAAAATATCATTGAGAAAAGGATATTACACATTATTTACACAAGTTTCGCATGTCTTCGACATGCTGTCAGTTAACAAGTTGACGAGTTGACAAGTTATTAGTATTTCTGGTTATTGTCAAACTCAAGCTATAAGAGTAGCAACTTGTTGACTTGTCAACTTGTTTTTTCGCAAAGCTCAAGGAAACTCCTTTAAGCAAATTTTTAACTTGCGAAACTTAAAATATTTATATATATGGCAAATATAGCATTACTGATAGCAGGAGGCTCCGGCAACAGGATGGGGCAGGATATTCCCAAGCAATTCATGCATGTTGACGGCATTCCTGTCATCATACACACCTTGAAGTGTTTCCAGCAACATCCCGACATAGACTCGATAGCCGTAGTATGCCTGTTCGGATGGGAAACGGTACTGAGGGCTTATGCCAACCAGTTCCTTATTGACAAGCTGAAATGGATATTCCCCGGTGGAAAGACTGGAATGGAGTCCATACACAATGGTATTTACGGACTGAAGGAAGCTGGCTGCGACGACGACGACCTTGTGTTGATACATGATTCCGTCCGCCCTCTGCTTAGCCAGGAGATTATCAGCAACAACATAGCCACATGCAAGGCTTACGGCTATGCCATTACAGGCATCCAATGCAGGGAAGCCATATTGGAGAGCGAGGACGGCTTCGTCTCCAGCACGAGCATCCCACGCGACAAGCTGATAAGGACACAGACGCCCCAGACATTCAGGCTGTCAAACATCATCAAGGTTCACGAACGGGCGAGGGAACTCGGCATCAAGGACAGCGTGGCATCATGCACGCTGATAGCAGAAGTGGGAGGCATAGACATGCACATCGTGCCAGGTTCTGAAAAGAACATCAAGATTACTACCGTGGAGGACTTGGAGATACTGAAATCACTCATGCATACAAACAAGGAAGAATGGCTGAAATGAGTTATGCAGACGACATAAGGAGTGTGTCCGCACTGGACTTGCCATGGACGGCACTTGGCGGATGCAACATCCTGATAACGGGAGCCACAGGACTGATAGGCTCTTGCATGGTTGATGTCCTCATGAACAATCCCAAGCGTGACTACTGCGTCTATGCAGCAGGCAGGAACGAGGTGAATGCAAGGGAGCGATTCCGTGACTATCTCTGCGACGGCAGGTTCCACTTCCTTAAATATGATGTCCGTGAAGCCTTGGACAGCGACGTCGATTTTCATTATGTCATACATGCTGCAAGCAATGCGAGTCCCAATTTCTTCTCCACCAAGCCCGTTGAGGTCATGCTGTCAAACATCGAAGGCGTGAAGAACCTCTTGGACTATGGCATCGGGCATAACATGCGACGGTTCATGTATGTCTCGTCCGGCGAGGTATATGGAGAGGGTGACGGCAGGGACTTTACCGAAGAATACAGTGGTTATGTTGACATCACCAAGCCCCGTTCGTGCTATCCCTCCTCCAAGAGGGCAGCCGAGACCCTGTGTGTCTCTTATGCTGCGGAATATGGAGCCGACGTGGTGATAGTACGACCGTCTCATACTTACGGTCCGCATTTCACGTCTTCCGACAACAGGGTCTATGCACAGTTCATCCGCAACGCCTTGAAAGGAGAGGACATAGTCATGAAGAGCAGCGGCTCGCAATACCGTTCCTGGTGCTATGTCGTCGATTGCGTGTCAGCGATGTTCTATGTCTTGCTGAAAGGAGAGACCATGCAGGCATATAACATTGCCGACCATCAATCCAACATCACCATCATGGAGCTTGCCCGCATGATATCTCGCATCAGTGGCACAAAAGTTGTGTGCGAGGTTCCTTCCGATGGTGAGAAGGCAGGATACAACACAGTAACGAAATCTGTTTTCGACACCCATAAGACAGAACAGTTAGGGTGGAGCATATCCGGCACCATGGAGGAAAAACTCCAAAAGACAATACAAGTAAGGCAACGCATGTTGTCCGGCTCATTCTCCTAAACAAAACGGGTGCATCCGCTTCTCACAAAGCAGATGCACCCTTAAATTAAGTGCTTTTTTTATATTATAATAACTCAGTCATCCCATACAGACCATGAGTTGTCCTTGGATTGAGGATCTCCTGCATCTTCTTCATTACCACCAGATGGGATAGTATTTGTGTCGAAGTTTGGATCTCCTGAAGCTGCCAAACCCATCTCTGTCTCAATTTTTATAATGTTTATCTGGGGATTCTTATATTCTTTTTTCATATTACTTTACAATTTTCTTTCCATTTATAATATATATACCTTTGGGAAGGTTTCGAACTGATATGGACATCAACTGACCATTAATATTGTAGATTTTTGAATCTGAAGGAATGAATGACATACTTCCATTTCCATTATCAAGCATAATACCAGTAACAACACTATTGTCTTGCTCTGTCAATTCAAATCCAAATGATTTAGCAGTCGTCTCATTACTTAGATTTGAACCGAACGTAAAGTCGTTCTCAGGTACAAACTCAATTGTAGTGTTAGCCACTCCTCCATTTTCAATATTATTCTCTTTCTCTTTAATTTGGGATGATTCACTTGCCACAGCTCCGATAACTGCTATATATTGTCCCCATGTTCTTGTAGTCTTAGTATTCCTGAAGATTGTTGATTTTCCAGTCGTACTTGACGTAGCAAGGAAATATGAATTTACAGGTAAGCTCTGGGGTATATAGTTGCCAACAAAATAATATAAATAGCTCTTATTTCCTTCTGACAAAGGCTTGTCTTGCCAGTCAATAGCCTCAGACTGTGTACCATTATATGCTTGAACACGAATATTTGTTGCTGGTACCTGCGTTTTATCCACATTTGGTTCGTATTTCAGAACTCTATTTCCTGCATTTGCAATAGCAATCTCCGTTTCTGGTATAAATGGCTTTATGAAGTAAGGATAGTTTGCCTTGATAATCACAGGGTCATCATCAACATAATCTTCATATACAGGAACGTATTTATTATCTTTTATCTCTGTCACCACTAAGCCATCATCATACTTAATAGATTTTGATATCAGATTATCACTAAGCTGTATCAATATATGAAGGCGTTGATTATCACGTGTTACGCCTGCAAGAGTCCTAACTTCTGGATATTGTTCATCTTGAGCAGCAATTTTGACATCTCCAACCTCTGCCAATTTAGAACTTTCATTCACAGAATAAATAGTATTGTCATTCTCTATTGTAGCTGTCAGAGTCTCTGTTACATAATTTTTACCTTTAATATTTGTAAGATCTTCTGCTGTATAAAGGACCTTATCTTGTGATGGAGAACCAAAGATTCTAAGAAGGTCACTCTTCTTTAAGTTGAAGGGAACGCATATAGTAAACCAGTCATTCTGCTTATATTTAGAGAAGTTCCAATACTTCTCTTCTTTATCCTCTTTCTTGAAGTTTGTAGAACCCACCAAAACGAACTGATGCCATCCAGCATACTTATTATAATCATAGGTTTTTGAATTATCTACTATATGGCCTTCTGCTAATGATTCTGCTTCATCTTTAGTTTTTGCAATTGAGCTTGGATCCCAATAGTCACTTGAAGATGATGAGTAGTCATATAAATCACGCGATGGTGTCCAGGCATCCCATGTTACACCAGCTACAGCTTGGTTATAGGCACGATAGAACTGCTGCATTGTAGGCCATCTGTAAAGATTACCGTCATCATCCGTCGCACCAGTCTCATCATAGAATGTGTATTTTCTCGTTATATCTGTATATTTACCTCGTTCTTCATCACTAAGTCCAGATGGGAAATGAAGGATTGTAAACATAAAACCATTATTTTCATAATTAGAACGTTGGATAGGGTGAGTACTATTTCCCGAAAAACCGCCCCAACCATAGTACATGCCCGCAGGGAAGGCATCTTTATGACAAATTGGAGTCACGGGATTAAGAACATAAACATCTGTTACTTCATTTGTTACATTGGTTATAAAAGCACCTTCCTCAACTAATTCAAGCGAAGGAGGCAATGTCCATGATGTCGGTCCTAAATCAAGAACTTGACCTTTTGAATACTCTATTCCATTAATGTTTTGGTTATTTGGAGATGTCGTGTAAATATGACTAATAGTTGACTGATATAGTGCGTTTTCCTTTATTATAGTATAATTATGTGGAATACACAATTCTTTCATCTTTTGGAATAAGTTTAAGCATGAAGCAGGTAATACGGTCTGTTCTTCTGATATAGGAAGATTTAGCGTTTCAATATTATTTAGTATTCCACCAGCAGAGAACACCATATCATAAACATCATTTGTCTTATCTTCAAAGAATACAGCATTTTTGAAATCAGCAGACTTTAAATCATAATACTCACGTATTATTTGCCAATGTCCATTTGCAGCTTTATTATCTGCATTATAATGTCCATATTCATCTGTTTGGTTTACTGATATGTCAGAATGGAATAGTTTTCCACTCATTACAATATTAGAAATTTTAACCTCTTTGGACATTTTATCTGAAAGAATGGAAAAAACATTGTTTGCCAATCCACCTTCCATTGAATGATAATATAATGTCCTTTTCGTCGTTTCATCTTTTGTTTCATCAACCATTGAACCAACAGCCTTCAACTGTGAGCATTGTTCATTGTTTTTTAATACATCTGGTATTTGATGATTCATAGGCAATGCAAGATACTCAATATTGTCATTGTCAATACATGTCAAACCTGTACTTTTGTATTCTGCCTGTGCCAAACTTATAGCATTATTCTGAATTTCATTTATGAAGCCAGTGATATCATCATCATTAATCTCTCCAAGCAAATGAATGCAGGTAGCTTTCTTAATGTTATCATTTGTGTAATGTGGTACTTTATTCAATGAACCAGCCTTAACTACATAAATGTATTCATTATTATCCCTATAAGACTGTCCTATTTTTATAGAGCTACCATCATAAGTGAAGTTTTTAGGATCTGACCCATCTGGCAATAGGACACGTTTCATGTCATTTTTAATGCCTGAGAATGAAGTTACGTTATCAAGACGTGCACGCTCCATCAGCAAGTTAACAACGTTCCTGTATCCATTGAAATAATTAATATGATCTTGTGTCAGATTTTTACCATCATCCAGGGATATGCTTAGAGTCTTAACGCTGGGTACTGCAAGGAATGCACAATCAGCTATCTTTGAAAAATCACCAGAAAGTTTTAACCAAGCATTAAGCATTGTTGATTCATAAGAGTATGAATAAATTGCCCATATCTTATAGGTATAACCTATATTAATAGTTTTTATCTCATCAGCAGTAACCTGCCCAGCCAAAACAAGAGCAACATTTGTATGAGAGTTATCAACACTAAATGAAGAATAATCGTTCTTATCACTAACCGTTGCATCATATAGATTTATGATTTCAATGCCTTTTAGCGTTGAAATACTAAACGCGCTCATGTCCTTTGCATTCATCGGACCAGAAACAGAAATCTTCTTTGCTGACGAAATCCAATCTGACGGTATGGCATTGATTGCAGCAGACAGGCCTCCTTCTTTAGTGTTTTTTACCCAAACTCCGGCATTGTCAGATGTTGCGAATTTAATACTTAGTTCAGAGAACTCAGATGGGAACACTGCGTATGTATCTGGAAGTTTTATACCATCAAGATTTATCAGATTATTCTTAATATAATCATAATCACCCGCTGTCAATGTTCCTGTCACCTCAAGATACTTTACGTCAGCGGCTGAAATCTGTTCACTCTCATCTTTTCCATTGTTATATTCTGTTATAGCTGAGGAAACAGAACCACCTATAGCTGTAAGCGTTCCGTTGAAAAGAACAGGGATTTTTATATTCTCTTCAGATATTCCTTTTGCTGTCAAATCTGCTTTGAGGGATTCAGCTCCTTCACCTGATAGTTGAATTTTTACACTTGAATTTATCCATCCTGATATTATATCATCTGTTATTTCCGTTATTGAAGAAAGAGTAGTTCCACTTTTTACATAAATCCTTACATCTGTACCAGTACTGCTAACTGATGAATATACGTATGTTAAATTCGTGTTTGCAGTCAAAACGGATAATGGCGGCAACTCTGCATCTGCATTTAATAACACCTTACTGAATTTCGTAGAAATCTCCGTCCATTCTCCATCAAAAGAAGCATCAGTTAAATTCAAACTTATTCCTGTTATGTAAGGATTCAACTCTCCTGCTATTTTACTGACTCCTGTTTGGTTAATTGCAGTACCTTTTATTATAAAAGACCCATTAGAATTAACCCAATTAATAGCAGCACCACTTGTAAATGTCAGATTTTCAAGTGCTGGATCATTATTAATGGTTATAGTCTCAGAATTATTACTATACACACCATTTGACGTTCCTGCCCTCACCCCTATCGTGGCGAGGACGGTAAACAATAGTAAAGTAAATACTTTTCTCATTGTAGTTTTGGTTTTATTTGATATTAATTTATATTTAATTGTATCTTGTTGTTATGCCATTTTGTTTTGGCATTGTCGTGTAAAGCTATATTATCAGCTACATAGGAATAGGCACCACCGGTCTCCCGACCATGTGCCTAAAGCAAAAAAATTAACTCAAATAGTATTTCTTAAGCCTGCACCATAGGAATGGAACAGGGTATCGGTTGTTCAGCAGTCTGCCTCAAATGAGTTGACAGCCTGCCTGTTAAATGAAAACTCTGATTCTGTTTGAAACATAACTTAGTCAATTTATATTTAGTGATTTGCATTACTACCTCTTTGCAGGAGGTATGGATTATTTTAAATTCGTGTGCAAAGTTAGATATTTATTTTGAATTAAACAACATTTTTGCCAATAAAATTACGAAATCGTTTGCCATTTAAAATGTTAAATAATTAGTTTATCAATTTTCTATAGACTAAATGGCAATATTTGACGACAAAATACTCCCGACACCTCCTGCAAAGAGGTATGGATTATTTGTATTTAGCTCAATTTACCAAATCACTCCAAATGTCGGAAGCTACGCTCTGCCCTGGGCTATGCCCAGGCTGCGATTACAGCGTGTGCTGCTTGACACATGCCATTTTGAACCTCTGTGAACCCTAAATACGTGAGTCCGACGAATTCAAGACAATGGTTGTTGCAATGCTTTGCAGGAGGCAATGCAATGCTGTGCGTGCTACAATTCGATGCATCACCATGCGGTTGATGCGTAATGTGTTATATATTATCATATCACAAAAAAATGTATTATATGTCTTACAGAATCGAACTCTTTAGATATTTCAGCTCGGCATTATTTGCAACTAAGTCTTTTGTTTTGAACCTACATTATTATCCACTTCCCATCATTGTCCTTGCCTTCACGCTTTAAAATACCTATCTTTTGTAAAGCTGAGAGGTCACGCTCGATGGTACGTTGGCTCACCGACAAAATCTCCGACATTTGCTTGCCGGTGATTGTCGGAGACTCTTTGATGAGATTGAGGATTTTCTGCTGACGCTCAGTGAGTTTCGTCTCCGACATGTCTCCGTCATGGTCTCCGACATTTGAGGTATTGGAAGAGGCAAAGATGATGGTCTGGAATTGAGTTGGAGTAGATTTGAATACAGGCTTCAGTTCGTCCTTATAACCTTCCAATGCTTTGGTCTCATTACAGATGCGTGTGAGTCCACTGCCTCGTTTCTCCATATAGTCAAGCTGAGCCATGACATTCGCAAGTATTGGATTGCGTCTTTCAGACGAAACGTCAGCGATGTCTAAGTCTTGAATCAGCATACCATTGTACATTCCTCCAGGTGATGTAACGGTGAGTCGGTCATCGTAAATGTCAAGATGAACTTCACTACCCATCACTGTGTAGTCACGATGGATGAAGTGGTTTACCATTGCTTCAAGAACTGCTCGCTCGGCATACTCCAGCTTGTTCTTTCTTCCATCAGGTAGTTTCTCCCAGCCTCTCTTTGTGTTTGACTTCACAAAGTTCATTGCTTCGCGAAGCAACATTAACACATTGCCTGTAAACTCTGCATCGTTGATGGCATCGCCCTTTTCCCTTCCATCCCATCGTGTGCAGTATAGGCGGGATTGCCACAATGGGCAGTCATCGGCAAACAGTGCACCTGCATTCGTTAGATTCCCTGCACCTGTTACAAGTCCAAACGATAAGAGATACTTCTTGTCCCATTCTTGTTTCGTGCGATCTTTGAAAGTATTCGCTAATATCGTGAAAGCATAGTCTTCAGATTTATAATCCGTGTGAAGGGAATCATAGGTTTTATTAGAACCTTTCAGTACCAAGCGAACCATCTGCTCTGCTGTGGCAGGTACGCTTTCATCACCAATGCGAACAAAGGCAATACGCTGACCATCTCCTACATAGTAATATGGAGTGTAATGCCCTGAATTGACTTTGAGTTGCAAGATATGCAAACCATCTATAGCATGTGGTATCATTTCCACCTCTGGAAGAGGATCCATGTAATCGCGAATCTTACTACTGATAGCTTCGCAAACATGCTGTACGTCATCAAGACCTTTGACGATGCCATCATTATCTATGCCATAGAAAAGGGAACCGCCCAAGCCGTTGGCAAAAGCACTTACGCTCTTTAACCAACTTTTAGGCTTCTTTTCTTCAAGCATCACCTTGAAGTCATATGCAGTACATTCTGCTATCAGAGCCTTTAAATCCATCCTATATGATTTCTCGTTTATTACCTTGCAAAGGTACACATTTTTATTTAGAACAAGGCACAAAATCATTGTTCCGCACGTAATTTACGTAAATTTTATCATTGCTGTCCACTAAAAATCGCCAAGCGTTCTTTGAAATAATTGAAATATAGTTAGTTACAGAGGTTTTTTGAGTCAACGGACTTGATTTTTGTATCTTTGCAGCCAAAATGGTTAGCATATGTATCAATACAAGTACGAAATGTGCCCTTTCGCTATCATCCTAATGTTTCTTTGTTCCAATATGCCTGTAGGTTCTGTCATTGTTGATGCGTTCTCCCAACAGATCAATGTCAATGGTTGGACGAGCCTTGAACCCATCCAAGGCAAACAATAGCGAACTGCCTTTCAGAAGAAAGTGGCTCTTGTAAGGACTTGCAGAGATACGGAACAACAAGCGTTCATGCAAGTATCTAACCAACACTTTCATATACTCTTGCTTCTCCTCTTTGGCGAGGTTCAACAAACGTGTCCTAATGGACTTCCCTATGTTCTTTGTCATAGTCTTGTCTCCAAATATGTAGTCATTATATTTTTCACTCTTAGTTTCTGTGCGTATTCATGGAGTAGAGATATATTGCGGTTCTCCTTTTTGAGATAGTTGTCTATCACCTCACCGCACACATCAAGCCCTATCTTGTTTCGGTACTTAACAGCATCACAGACCGTTCGCTCCATATCTGTAATGAGTACATCATAACCAGATATACTCTTTTTTATTATACCAAACTCCAAATTCTCCTTTTTCCAATAATAGAGATCAATAGGAGGATAGTCTGGCAAACGCACCTTTCGCTTGGCTTCAATGGCTATGCAAGTAGCGGAAGGCACTTGTGTGGAAAGTCCATAATGAGCAAAAGCACTATACAAGCAAAGCACCCCATGCGGAACTATACGTTCCACATCTATCATGTTGTTTGCCAACGCTGACATTTCCACATAGACACCATTACGAAGCCGCATAAGCGTTCCATCTTCTATTGCACGGCGAAGCTGCTCATATTCACCACGACTTTTCACTTCACCTGTGGTTATGAATCCACCTCGCTGTTTTAGAGTGTCAATGACTCTCTTTCTATTCATGTTATTCTTATTTGCGTGCAAAGATACAACTACTTGTTGAGAACAAAGAATGTTTCGTGTTAAAAATTACGGAGAATATAAATAATATCCGTAACATTTTACATCAAACTTTGACCGTTTGCCTTACGTTCGTCTGTGCGTGTTGCTGTCAATGTGCGTACTTTTTCGTTGGCTGCTTTCAGAGCTGTAACGAATGCACCAAGTGAAAGTGTCTGAACCTCGCTTGGTCCGTCACGCTCTGCATCGGCTGTAGCGATGTCATCTGTCAGCACACTTTTTTTGCTTGTCAGCTTCAAATATGTCATCCATTGTAGTCACTCGTAAACCCTTGTCAACTACGTTCACGATATGACAAAATAAAAGCTCCGCAAATTCTCCACTGTAGAAATACGTTGCAAAAATATGTGGAAAATCGGGAACTGTCAAAAAGCACTCAGAAAGTGTTAAAAATCAAATAGTATCGAAAATCAAGGCTTTATGTTTGGTTGGTCATAGTAAGTTATGGTTAGTTATAAGGCTCTAAATACAGGAAATTTCCTATGGGCTACAGTGCCCCGGAGGGTGAGCAGTTTTTAACCATCCCAGACGCAAAGCTTTGCGTGGGCGAATGCAATGCTTTGCAGGAGGCAATGCAAAGCTTTGCGTGGGCGATTGCAAAGCTTTGCGTGAGCAGACGCAAAGCTTTGCGTGAAAAGCGACATATTTTCATAGATATTTGGGCAAAGCAAATAGGAAATAAACTGTAAATGGAAAGGGTTAGAGCTTTCTTCTCAACAGGTAGTTGACGGACTCCTTCAGGATTGTTGCGCCACAGGCTCTCACCATAATATAATAAGATGCTGCACCAACAAGGAGCTTAACGATGAGCTTGAGGAATAGTCCCTGCAAAGGAATGGCAACGAGACAGGCGACGGCACATGCTACGATGGCTATGACAAAAAAAGGCGCCACATCCTTTGCCAAGGCATAAAAACCTATCGGCACCACCCTTCTCACCATCTGCTGCCACACTATGAGCCATGCCATGTTGACGAAGGAATAGACTACTATCATGAACATGAAGCCATGGCGTGAGGTGAGCAACACAAGAGCTATCTGCACTACAAGCTGCGAGATGTTTGCCCACATGAACAGGTCGGAGCGTCCTCGGCTTACCAGCAAGTTCTGCAAAGGCTGGTATAGAGGCAGGAAGGCACCTCCCATGCACAGCACCTGCAGCATTGGCACACATCCAGCCCATTTGTCGGATATGAGTATTATGATGAACTCATTAGCCACTACTGCCAGCCCCAGCATGGCAGGGAAAGCCATAAGTGAGGTGAGCCTCATCATCTTCCGCAATACGGCAAGCTGCTTGTCGGGATTGTCGTTCATGGCAGCGAAGACAGGCTGCGCCACCTGCGATATGGTGCCCGCTACGAGCGACGATGCCATATTGTTCCACTTATACGACTGTGTGAAGTTGCCCACCATGCGCAACGGAAACAGTTTGCCGAATATGAACGAGAGGATGTTGTTGGCAACCTGGTTGACTATGTTGGTCACCATCACCTTGCTGCTGAATCCCAGCATCTCCCTTATGGGTTTCATGTCGAAGGAGAAGGACGGTCTCCATGGTATGAGGAAGAATTTCCCCACGCTGAGCAGTCCCACATACAGCAGTTGCTGTGTGACGAGACTCCAGTATGCATATCCGTTGAGTGCCATTGCCACTCCCGCCACTCCGGATATGGCAAGTGTCGATACCCTCATGATGGCTGTCTCTTTCACTAACAGGTATTTGTTGAGGTATGCTGTCGGCACGATGCCTATGGCTGACAGGAGAATGGACAGGAAGCTGACCCTTGTGATGCCTACGAGGCATTCCTGATTGAAGAAAGCAGCTATGAGTGGTGCACATGCGAAGAGCAGAGAGTAAAGGACGACACCCACCATAATGGAAAACCAGAACACGGAATTGTATTCCTTGTCGGAAGGTTTGGGATTGTTTATCAACGCCGAGGTGAATCCGCTCTCCTGCAACGTTGATGCTATTGCGCTGAATATGGCTATCATCCCCACAAGGGCATAGTCGTTGGGTGTGAGGAGTCTTCCAAGGAAGATTCCGATAACCATGTTGAGCAGCTGCATCATACCATTGTTCATAGCTGCCCAAAGCAACCCCGAAGCCGTCTTTTCCTTTAAGTTCATATCCTGCAAGTTTAAAGCCCGAACATGTCGGAAGACATACCATCATGCCGTTGGCAAACAGATGTCGTTGGCACACTTTGAACACGCATTTTGAAGAAAAATGCCTTAATCAGGTGCAAAAATAGCACTAAATAGTCATAATTCAAAGAAAAATTGGTATTTTTGCATTTCAATGATGATAGTATGAGAGTGTATTATTACCATACCGTTGACGTCGGCACTATGTACAAGGGATGGAAGGAGGGCATATTTCCAGGACATTTACTCTACGGAGCCACTCACCTGCCATGCCATGGGATAGACGTGATGTTCCATCAGCCTATCCGTCCAAGACAAAGGTGGAAACTGACATTACACACAGCATGGAAGATTCTGACATGCCGTAAGAAGTATGACATCCTTTACGCCACGACGTTCCGCGGACTGGAGATAATAATATTCCTGAGAGCGCTGCACCTATTCCCCCACCCCATTGCCGTATGGCACCACCAGCCTGTTGTGAGGGCGGGAAATCCCCTGAGGGAAGCAGCAGCAAGACTGTTCTACAAAGGCATGGACCTTATGTTCCTCTTCTCCGAGAAGATCAGGTGCGACTCCCTGAAATCAGAGAAGGCACGGGAGGAAAGGCTGAGGGTTACCACTTGGGGAGCTGACCTTGAATACTACGACCGCATCATGAAAGAGGACGGCATTGAAAGGAGAAATGGATTCGTGTCAACGGGAAGGGAGAACAGGGACTTCCCCACCCTCCTGTCAGCATTCTCAGACACTGGTGCTCCCTTGGACATATACACCTGCAAGGAATACGGGGGAGCCAACTATGGTGAGATGCTGCAGGCGACATCTATACCGGAGAATATCAGAATACATTTCGTGGAAGGACTGGTGCAGGGAGAACTAAGCCGCATAGTGAACAAGTCTGGATGTGTGGTTATATGCTGCAAGGAGACCAACTACACCGTCGGGCTTACCACCCTTGTTGAAGCACTTGCACTTGGCATTCCCATAATATGCAGCGACAACCCACAGATGCCCATCGACATAAATGCCTGTGGCTGCGGCATAGCAGTAGGCTATGGCGACGAGAAAGGATGGGAGAAAGCCATAAGATTCATTGCCGACAATCCAGAGAAGGCAAGGGAGATGGGACGGAAAGGAAGGGAGACTGCCGAGAAAAGTCTCAGCCTTGACATCTGTGCCAAGGAAGTGGCAGAGGCTTTGAAAGAATTATACGACAGACATTATGGAAACGGAAAAGACATACAACACAGGCGAGACAGAAGCAGAACTTAGGAGGGAATACAATCCGGATGGCTCCACCTTGAGGAAGGCACAGCTGAGGATGCTGGACATGGCTGTCTATCTGCAGGAGACAGCAAAGGCGATAGGTGTGCCTTGCCGCATAGACGGTGGCAACATCCTGGGTGCTCTCCGCCACAAGGGTTTCATTCCATGGGACGACGACATGGACTTTGTGGTGCATTACCGTGATTACAAAAAGCTGTGCCGTTACATGAAGGAACATCCACATCCGCAGTATGTACTGCAAGACCACGACACGGACCCCGGCTATTACAAGGAGTGGGCAACGCTTCGCGACCTCAAGAGTGAGCACACGGTATGCGACGACATGATAGAGAAAGAACGCAGGGCACATCTGGTACAGAAATACAGAGGACTCCACATAGACATCTTTCCCTACGAGGGACACATGATTCCATGGCTGCAACGGCTGGCTGCCAAGCTGTCATGCGTCGTCAACTTCAATCTGGCAGGAAGGCATCCGGGACTGGCAGAGGCTGGCTACCGCATTCTTCACAATGCCGTATTCCCAATGTTCAGAATCATTGGAAGGATGTTCGGCAAACCATCTCTCTACATGCATTCCTATGGGGCTTGGTTCTATGAGCGCATCCAGAAAGATGTCATGCTGCCGCACAAGGACATAGTGTTTGAAGGAAAAACCTTCGAGGGACCTGCCAAACCAGAGGAGATATGCCGCATCATATATGGCGACTATATGTCGCTTCCTCCTAAAGACAAACGCAACAAGCATCATGTAGGAATTGATTTTTTAAGTTGACGAGTTGACGAGTTGCTACTTTAGAACTAATCATCCACAAATATATCCAGCCTTATGAGAAATATCACTATCAAAGACATTGCCCGCGAGCTGAGAATATCAATATCCACTGTGTCAAGAGCACTGGCAGGAGAAAAGAACGTGAAGGCGAGCACAAGGGAAATGGTGCAGGAAACAGCAAAACGCATGGGATACCGACCTAACCCCACAGCTACAGCCATGAAATCGGGACATTCCAACACCATTGGCGTGGTGGTTCCGGAAATGCTCACTCCTTTTGCCGGAAAGTTCATACATGGAATACAGGACTTCCTATACCCTCATGGCATAAAGGTTATAGTGGCAAACTCTGAGGAGAGTCCGGAAAGGGAACTTGCCAATGTGGAAATGATGCACAACTTCATGGTTGATGGCATAATAATAAGCATATGCAGCTGGCAACGGAACATTGAGTACTACCGGAAACTGATGGATGAAGGACAGAACATCGTGTTCATAGACAGGATACCACAGGGAATAGATGCGCCCATGGTTGTCGTTGACAACTATGAGAAGGCTTACGAACTTGTTGACCACATGGTGAAAAACGGAAGGAGAAGGATTGCCTTCATAGGGAGCGAGACTGGCGGTGACGTGGATGTATATAACTCGGTGATACGTGAACAGGGATATAAGGATGCCCTTAAGGACAACGGCATGGAATATGACGAAGACCTCGTGGTGAAAGCGGAAAAGCTGAGGTTCGAGAATGGCAAGAATGCCGCTGAGAAACTTCTTGACAAGGATATAGATGGTGTGTTTGCCTTCACAGACACACTTGCCCTTGGAGCCATAAACAAATTCCAGGAGAAAGGTCTGAGAGTTCCAGAGGACATAGCCGTAGCCGGCTATTCGGGCACGGAGCTGGCATTGGTGCCTCATCCACACCTTACGACAGTGGAACCACCGCTCAGGCAAATGGGTGAGGCAGCGGCAGAGTTGTTGCTCAACAACATCCGCAACAAGGAGAAATCGAACAGCACCATCGTACTTGAAGGAAAGATTCTGCTGAGAGAGTCAACAGGAGACTGATGGAGGAATGGAAAATGCCATACGCTGACGTCATACTGCCGCTTCCTGTCAAAAGAACGTTCACATACCATGTCCCGAAGGATTTGGCAGGGATTATTGCCATTGGCAAGAGGGTGAGGGTTCCGTTAGGACTTACAAGGAACTATACCGCCATAGTAGCAAGACTGCACGATGAGGAACCAGAGTTCGAGACAAAGGACATTGCGGAAGTCATTGACGACAAGCCTGTTGTTACGGAGATACAGCTCAAGCACTGGCAATGGATAGCCAACTACTACATGTGCCCCATTGGAGACGTCCTGAAAGCTGCCATGCCGTCAGGACTGAAACAGGATGACAGCTACAGACCAAAGACCGAGACGTGTGTCACACTTGCACCGGCATTCCACAACCTACATGGCATGAAGACCGTACAGAGCATTCTTAAGGGGAGCAAGGCACAGCTGCGGGTGTTCAACACCGTGATAAGACTACAAGAGTGGGACAAGGTCCTCTGCAGAGATAGCCAAGCCCCGAAAGAGGTAACAAAAGAGGATGTGCTCAACAATGCGACAGCAACTACCGCAACACTCAAGAAACTCGTTGACAGCGGCTATCTTAAGACATACAACAGGACCATAGCACGCAACAAGGACTCTGCATCTCCATGCACAGAGAATATCAACAAGCTTAACGACAATCAGGAAAAGGCATATCACGACATCCTGAAACAGATGGAGAGCCACAGCGTGACGCTGCTGTATGGAGTAACCTCAAGTGGCAAGACAGAGATATACATCCACCTGATACAAAAGACCATTGACGAAGGCAAGCAGGTTCTATACCTGCTGCCGGAAATAGCACTCACGGTGCAGATAACGGAAAGACTGCACAGGGTGTTCGGCAACAGATTAGGCATATACCACTCAAAGATTGTCGATGCCGAGAGAGTGGAGATGTGGCAGAAACAACTCTCCGATTCACCATACGACATAATACTCGGTGTAAGGTCATCGTGCTTCCTTCCCTTCCACAGACTTGGGTTAGTCATCATAGACGAAGAGCACGAGACATCTTTCAAGCAACAGGAACCGGCACCACGCTACCACGCTCGCTCGGCTGCCATCATGCTTGCCCATTACCATGGAGCAAAGACTCTGCTGGGCACGGCAACCCCGTCGATGGAAACTTATTTCAATGCAGCCAATGGCAAATATGGACTGGCATGCCTCACAAAACGATACAAGGACATACAGCTTCCTGAGATAAAGGTCATAGACATACAGGACAGGATGAAGCGCAAACTGATGGAAGGTCCGTTCTCACCCGAACTCATTGAGGCTGTAAGGGATGCCCTTGACAATGGAAACCAGGCCATTCTCTTCCAGAACAGGAGAGGGTATGTGCCCATAGTGGAATGCGACAAGTGCGGATGGGTGCCGCGATGCACCAACTGCGACGTGTCGCTGACACTGCACAAACGTTCGGGACTGCTGACATGCCATTATTGCGGTGCTGTCTATAAGCTACCTGACAACTGTCCGGAATGTGGCAGCAAAGGCATAAAGGGCAAAGGCTTCGGGACAGAGAAGATAGAGGACATAACGGCAACTCTATTTCCAGATGCGCACATAGCGAGAATGGACCTTGACACTACACGCACACGCTCGGCATACGAGAGAATAATAAATGATTTCTCCGGAGAAAAGACAAACATCCTCATAGGAACGCAGATGGTGAGCAAGGGACTGGACTTTGGGAAAGTCTCTGTAGTAGGCATCCTCAATGCTGACACCATGCTCAACTATCCGGACTTCAGAGCATATGAGCAGGCATTCACCATGATGGCACAGGTTAGTGGAAGGGCAGGAAGGAAAGACCGCCAGGGACTTGTCATACTCCAGACAAGAAGCCCTGAGTCACCTGTCATCCGTCAATTGTCAGGCAATGACTTCAAGTCTTTCTACCATTCGCTGCTCGAAGAGAGAAGGCTATTCCGCTATCCCCCCTTCACACACATTATATATATATATATACGTCACAAAAAAGAGATGATAGCCGAAACAGCGGCAGACAGCATGGCTACATCATTGAAGAACATTCTCGGTGACAGGGTTCTCGGACCTGACAAGCCTTCCGTAGCAAGGATTAAACAGATGGCTATCAGGAAAATCATGCTGAAGCTGGAGAATGGCATCAATCTCGACAAGGTACGAGACTGTCTGCACAAGGAGGAAAGCCGTATTATGCAACAGCAACGGTTCGCCACCGTGCAGGTGATATTCGATGTTGACCCCCTGTAGTTGCCTTTTTACCATCAACGTTACGGCTATCCTCCGTACTTTTTAAGTGAGAAGTCGAACCGCAGGCCTCCTTCAGGATTGTTCTTGACACTGATGGTGCCACCATGGAGCAGAACGGCATTCTTCACGATGGCAAGCCCGAGTCCTGTTCCTCCCATCTTTCGGCTTCGCCCCTTATCTACCCTGTAGAAACGCTCGAAGAGACGTGCAAGGTGTTCATTTCCCACTCCGATACCATTGTCAGAGAATGTGAAATACCATCTGTCACCCCCATCCCTGCATTCAAGACTGATGCATGTGTTCTCACCTGCATAAGCTATGGCATTGTCCGTAAGGTTGCGGAACACACTGTAAAGGAGCGACTGGTTGCCATTGATGACTATATTCTTAGGCATCCTGTTTATGAATTTCATGTGTTTGGCTTCCAACTGCAATGCTGTCTGCCTTATTATGCCTTCCACCGTTTCAGACAAATCAACATTCTCAAAGTCCATGTATCCCAGTGCATCGTCTATCCTGTTGAGCATACTGATGTCATTGAGCAGCGACACGAGCCGCTGGGTCTGCACATAGCATCTGTCTATAAACTGCTCCTTGGTGACTTCGTCAATGCCGGAATTCTCCCTTATCGTCTCAAGATAGCCCTGTATGCTCGCCACCGGTGTCTTCAGCTCATGGGCTATATTCTGTGTAAGCTGCCTTTTAAGCACATCCTGCTCCTTGCGCGTTGATTCAAGGTTCTTGTATATCTTGATGATTCTCTCCGCTATCTCGCCCAGTTCGTCGTCGGGGAACACGGCAAGGTCTTCCGTGTCGAGGCTCTCATTATGTGCAGCCCTGTTGGCAAAGGTTCTCAGTTTGGAAATATTGTCACCAAGTCTTGTAAGGAATCTCCAGAGAACCACCGTAAGCACTATAATGGCCGAGAGTGCGAACCATATATAATGCTGGTCTGTCTTCAATGACTTTGCAAGGTCGTCATTGTAGGGCAGAGCACTTCTTATCACTATTCCCTCTTTGCGGAAATAAGTGGCTGAATAGAAATAATCGACGTTCAGGGTCTTACTGTTGCGCTCTATTTCGTAACCCTGTCCGTTCATTATCGCCTCTGTCACCTCTTTTCTGCCAAGATGGTTGCTGAAATGCTGGTAGTCTTTCCTTACGTTGTCGTAAATCACCTTTCCATCCTTGCCTATCACCGTGAGCCTCAGTCCACTGACATGATGCCCTGCGAGATAGTCGTTCAAGGCTTTTTCCTCGACACAACCACCTATCGCCTCATAGACATTTGCATTAAATGACTGGAGCCTGATATTAAGCGTCTCTGTCTTGAACTGTTTCTCCCTTGTTCTCTGAAAAAAAAGGAACATTGCTGTAAAGGCAAGGAATACAGCGAGTATGGAGAAATAGAGTTTCTGTCCTACTGTTGGTTTTGAGAATAACATCTTAAGCGTCGAAATAATAGCCAAATCCAAGACGGGTCACGATGCATTTGGCAAAGGGTCCAATCTTTTTCCTCAATCTTGTAATGTTAACATCCACTGTCCTGTCGAGTACGAGGACATCCCTGGGCCATATACGATCTATGAGTTCCTGTCTTGAGAAGACCCTGCCTCGCTCCTCTATGAGGAGGTGCAGTATCTCAAACTCTGTCTTGGTGAAAGGAATCTCATTACCGTCGATTGCCACGGTCTTCTTGTCAAGATTCAAGGTGAGTCCCTGATAGTTAATCACTTTATGGGCTGGTTTGTCCTTCTCACCACTGCTTCTTCTGAGCACGGCCTTCACCCTCACCATCACCTCTCTTATAGAGAAAGGCTTTGATATATAGTCGTCTGCCCCAAGGTTGAATCCGGTGACAGTATCATTTTCCGTATCTCTCGCAGTAAGGAATATTATAGGGATTGATGCTGTGGATGGTTCTGACTTGAGTTTCTTTGCCAGTGCAAATCCTGACATACCTCCCATCATCACGTCAAGCAGCAGCAAACTGTATGATTTCAATTCCAGATCTAAAGCCTCCTCGGCGGAATAGGCTGTGTCAACTTCATAGCCCTCTGTCTCAAGATTGAATTTCAGAATCTCGCATAAATCCTGCTCATCATCCACAACCAGTACTTTCTTCCTACTCTCTTCCATATTATATATTATTTAGTTTAAGTTTCGCTTGTCTCCGACATGCCGTCAGGAGTATCCTTGAGCAAAGCGAAAAAACAAGTTGTCGAGTTGACAAGTTATTAGTATTACTGGTTGCAAATTTAATGTGGCAAGGATTCATACACGTTACATCTATATTACAATATTGTTACAGGTACATCTGTCGTAAGCTTTCCATTCCTTTGGCTGGACCATCTTTCATCCAAAAGTGTCATTTGTTTTGAACTAAAAAGCCTCACGGTATTTGCTCTCATTCTTGTCCTGCAACATGGAAAGATAGCTCTCATACCGCGACAGTGCTATCTTTGCCTGCTCTACAGCCTTCATGACGGCGCAGCCTGGCTCGTGTGTGTGTGTGCAGTCGCTGAATCTGCATTCGGCAGAATACCGGAATATTTCCCTGAAATAACCAGTAAGCTCGGAAGGCTCCATGTCAAACGTTCCGAATCCCTTTATGCCAGGTGTGTCAATCAGGTAGCCACCATCAGACATTGGCAGCATCTCGCTGAAGGTAGTGGTATGCATGCCACAATCATGAGCCTCGCTGATATCAGCCGTCTTCAAACCAGCATCTGGCAATATGGCATTTATGATGGTTGACTTGCCTACACCACTATTGCCACTCAGCAATGTTGTCTTGCCACTCATGCATGAGAGCAACGTGTCAACTCCCATACCTGTGACTGCCGACATCTCGACACATTCATATCCTATTTCCCTGTACAGGTCAACAAGGGCACTTTGCAATTCCATGGCTTCGGCATCAAGCAAGTCTGTCTTGTTGAAGGCAAGAACAACAGGAATCCTGTATGCCTCGGCAGAGGCAAGGAAACGATCAATGAAAGTGGTACTTGTCTTGGGATGGTCAACCGTGACCACAAGAACAGCCTGGTCAACATTGGCAGCGATTATATGACTTTGTTTCGAGAGGTTTGACGATTTGCGTATGATATAGTTTCTCCTGTCATCTATATCCGTGATGAACGCCGTTCCAGAATTGTTCATTACAATAGTCACCCGGTCGCCCACGGCAACCGGGTTAGTGCTTCTAATACCTTTCAGACGGAAATTGCCTTTAATCTTGCAGTTGACAATTGTATCCTCGTCCGTCTTCACAGTGTACCAACTGCCAGTGTTCTTTATTACAAGTCCATGCATCGGCATAAAAAATCACACCGTCATTATCTCTTTTGTCTTCTCATCAAGAAGAGAATCAATCTTCTTGATATACTTGTCGTGAACTTTCTGAAGCTCAGCCTCAGCATCCTTCTCATTATCTTCAGACAGTCCGTCCTTGATGGCTTTCTTCAGCTTGTCCTTGATGTCTGACCTTACATTTCTTACCTCTACCTTTGTCTTCTCACCAATCTTGTTGCACTGCTTGGTCAGTTCCTTTCTCCTCTCTTCTGTAGGCTGGGGAATATTGAGCCTTATCAACTCACCGTTGTTTTCGGGAGTAATGCCGACATCTGAGTCCATGATAGCTTTCTCTATGTCCCTTATTGCCTTCTTGTCCCATGGACGTATCGCAATGGTACGTGGGTCGGGAGTAGATACATTTGCCACCTGGTTAAGAGGAACCATAGAGCCGTAAGAGCTAACCCTCACACCATCGAGGATTGCCACATTGGCACGTCCCGCCCTTACTCGCGAAAGTTGCTCCTCAAGATACATCGCTGCCATTTCCATTCTCTCGGCAGCCTCGCTTAATGTTGCTTTAACGTCTATCATATTACTATAATTATTGTGTACAGATATATACTTCCTACGGCTACAAATTTAGGCAATTATTCCCGTACAAGCAAGAAATAGATTGTATTTTTATAAAAAACACATCTTTTATTTTGTCATGTCGGACATTTATACTACTTTTACAAAAGTAAAAATAAGAGCAAGCAACTATGACGATAACAGAAAAGACTAACATCGAGAGCAGCATAGTGGATGTACTGAAAACTGTCTTCGACCCAGAGATTCCTGTCAACATATATGATTTGGGAATGATATACAACATTGATGTCAAGGATGACGGGAGTGTTGACATAGACATGACATTCACGGCACCATCATGTCCTGCGGCAGATTTCATCCTTGAGGACGTAAGGACAAAAGTGGAGAGTTTGGAGGCTGTCAGGTCTGCAAATATAAATCTCGTGTTCGAACCTGCATGGGACCAGAGCATGATGACAGAGGAGGCAAGAGTGGAATTAGGATTTGACTGACCATGAACGATATCAACAAGACGAAAAGCAGGATGGCACATAGCCCAAAGGAATCGGGAGGTGAAGGAAACATAAGAAGCAACGTATATTTCATCTCTGATGCCCACCTTGGCTCATGGGCAATAGAACACAGGAGGACACAGGAGCGGCGTCTCGTGAGGTTTCTCGACAGTATAAAGGACAACGCAAGCTCAGTATATCTGCTTGGTGACATGTTTGACTTTTGGAACGAGTACAAGTATGTGGTGCCAAAGGGTTACACCCGCTTTCTCGGCAAACTGTCTGAACTGACTGACATGGGCGTGGAGGTGCATTTCTTCACTGGCAACCACGACATATGGACATACGGCTATCTTGAGCAGGAATGCGGAATGACACTCCACAGGAAGCCAACGACAGTGGAAATAGCTGACAAGGTGTTTCTTCTTGCCCATGGTGACGGACTTGGCGACCCTGACATAAAGTTCAAGATTCTGAAAAAACTCTTCCACAACAGGGTGTGCCAGATATTGCTCAATGCCATACACCCACGCTGGGGAATGTGGATAGGACTTAGGTGGGCACAGCACAGCAGGAAGAAACGTGCTGACGGCAGGGAACTGCCATTCCAAGGTGAGGACAAAGAGTTCCTTGTAAGGTATGCCAGGGAATATGTGGACACCCACACAGATGTCGATTATCTTATCTTCGGTCACCGCCACATAGAACTCGACCTGCCCGTCGGCAACAAGTCAAGGATGCTGATTCTGGGTGACTGGATATGGCAGTTCACTTATGCAGTATTTGACGGCGAGCATCTGTTCATGGAGCAGTACATTGAGGGAGAAGAGCCATCACCTCGTCCTCGCTGACTATGTTGAAGTCGCCCTCTATGGAGTTCTTCAACGCAGATGCCGTCAGTGAGAAATCGAGACAGCGCTGATTGTCATCACCCCATCTGCACCACGAGTGCAGATATGCTGCCACGAAGGCATCACCCACGCCCATAGGGTCAACAACAGGGTTGATATCGCATATCCTTGATGAAAAGAATCTGCCATCGCCAAGAAGAAAACCTGTCAGTGTGTGGTGGCTGGAAGTAATCTGATTGCGCGCTGCCATCACCATCTTCCGGCATTTAGGAAGTTTCTCTCCTACCTTCCTCATATATTCCTCAAACAAGGTGGTATCAATGTCACAGCCTGCCGACAACGCCTTGAAAGGTACTCTGTTCAGTCCCGACACCACTTCATACTCACCTTGATCGCCAAAAATGATATCAGCATGTGAAGCCAGTTCTCTAAGTACCTCGCCTGCCTCCTTGCCATAATTCCAAAGGTTTTTGCGGTAGTTGATGTCACACGACACTACAAGTCCCATCTCCTCAGCTATGCGCACAGCCTCAATAGTGGCATCTGCCGCACTCTGCGACAATGAGCAGGTGATACCGCTACAATGGAACACGTCGGCATGGCGGAATATATCACGCCATGGTATCATGCCTGGCTCTATGGAATAGAAAGATGAGTCTCTGCGGTCATAGACGACACACGAATTGCGCAGCGATGCAGCGTCCTCAAAGAAATAACTACCCATGCGCTCTCCTCCCCGGCACACATGGTCAAGGTGTATGCCATACGCAGCAAGTGTCATGCACGATGCCCTGCCTACAGGATTGTCGGGCACTCTCGTTACATATTCTACTTCGTTCCCAAGCATGGCAAGCGACACAGCCACGTTAGCCTCACTACCTCCATAGTCGCCACGCAACACATTTCCTTGCGAAAGCCTCCTGCGCCCATCCTTCGACAATCTCAGCAATATTTCTCCAAATGTCACTATCCTTTTCATATGTTCAATATTCATTCAAGTTTCGGCAGTGCTCAACTATAGAAGTTAAACCCTACTCAAAAAAATGGTTTTATAATAGTGGAGGTGTTCGTTTCCGAATGCAAATATAAACATTATTTCTCAACCATGAAATAAATATATGGTTTTTTAAAGATACTCACGCTCGGAAATAATCAAAAAATTTTGTTATTTCCCTCGCTTAATCGACTTTGACATGCTGTCTTAGATACTCACGCTCGGAAATAATCAAAAAATTTTGTTATTTCCCTCGCTTAATCGACTTTGACATGCTGTCTTAGATACTCACGCTCGGAAATAATCAAAAAAATTTTGTTATTTCCCTCGCTTAATCGTATCTTTGCATTGATTTTATTGAGAAAGTACAAATTATAATAATTAATATGGGAAAAATCATACTTACGGGCGACCGCCCGACAGGTAAACTACATCTGGGTCACTATGTCGGTTCTCTGCGTAGAAGGGTGGTACTTCAGAATGAGGGAGACTATGACCGCATGTTCGTGTTTATGGCTGACGTACAGGCTCTAACTGACAACGCTGACAATCCTGAGAAAATTAGACAGAATATCGTGGAGGTGGCTCTTGACTACCTGTCTGCCGGTCTTGATCCTGAGAAATGCACTCTCTTCATCCAGAGCCAGATACCAGAACTGGCAGAACTCACAACGTATCTCATGAACCTTGTTACCGTGTCGAGAGTACAGAGGAATCCTACCGTCAAGACAGAGATAAAGATGCGCAATTTCGAGGCGAACATCCCTCTCGGCTTCTTCTGCTACCCTGTAAGTCAGGCAGCAGACATTACCCTTTTCAAGGCTACAACAGTTCCGGCAGGCGAGGATCAGGAACCAATGATAGAGGTGACACGCGAACTGGTGAGGAGATTCAATCAGGTATATAGTCCTGTACTCGTAGAACCAGAGATACTACTTCCCGAGAATGCTACTGCAAGGCGTCTGCCTGGAACAGACGGTAAGGAGAAGATGAGCAAGAGCCTCGGCAACTGCATATACCTTAGCGATTCAGAGAAGGAAGTGTGGAAGAAAGTGAAAAAGATGTCTAACGGAGAACCCCGCATGAGCATGGACGAGCCTGGCCATCTGGAGGGTAACGCCGTATTCACCTACCTTGAAGCTTTCAGCAGCGATGAGGATTTTGCTGAGTTCTGGCCTGAATACAACAACCTTGCCGAGCTGAAGGAGCACTACGTTAGAGGAGGCATAGGCGATGGCAACTGCAAAAAGTTTCTTAATAGCGTCATAAACAAGATGCTTGAACCAATGAGACAACGCAGACATGAGTTTGAACAAGACATACCAGAGATATTCAACATACTGAGAAAGGGTACAGAGCAGGCAAGGGAAGTGGCTGCTCATACCATGGATGAGGTGAGAAAGGCTATGAGGATTGACTATTTCGACGACCTTGACCTGATAAAGGAACAGTCGGAGAAATACGGAGTCAAGTAAGGCTATATAGCACAGTCAGGGCATATTCCTTTTATAATGAACGATGCTGACACCATGGAAAAACCATCGGGCAAGCAGACATGCGGTATCGGAGTGTTCTCCATACAATATGTACGGTGGCATCTTTCGCAGTAGAAATGCACATGTGTGTCGGTATCCTCACCTACGCCTGCCAAGCAAAGTTCATACAGAGTGGCGATGCCGTTGTCTATCGAGTGTACCAGATGAGACTCCCTAAACAGAGTCAAAGTTCTGGATATGCTCGACTTGTCTATAGTCACCATCCTATCCTCAAGGTCGGAAAGCGACATGGGATTCCCTTCACGATGGAGGGTTCTCACAATGGTTATTCTGTTGGCAGTAGGTTTTATCCCATGCTTTGCCATTATCTCTACAGCCTCATGTTCTGTCATGTGTTATATCATAAGTTGTTATGGTGTTGCAAAAGTACAAATATTTTTGTCATTTCAAATGGATGTAAGTAAATTGCTTCAGCTTCACATAAGTTAAAATATAGTAAAATGAAGATATTTGCCGTAGGAATGAACTATATCCAACATAATAAAGAGTTGGATGGAACGTTATATAAACCGGAGGAACCTGTGATATTCACAAAGGCAGACTCCGCCCTGATAAAAGGACACAAGCCTTTCTTCGTGCCAGATTTCATGGGCAGAATAGACTATGAGGCCGAGCTGGTAGTAAGGATATGCCGTCTTGGCAAATCTATCCCCGCACGCTTTGCACATAGGTATTACGATGCTGTCACAATTGGTGTTGATTTCACGGCAAGAGACTTGCAGCGTGAGGCACGTGCGAAAGGCAACCCATGGACTATAAGCAAGGGGTTCGACGGTTCTGCCGTCATAGGCGACTGGATAGACAAGGATGAGGTGGGCGATGTGCAGTCGCTTGACTTCCATCTTGACATCAACGGCAACACTGTACAAAGAGGTTGCGGCAAGGATATGCTGTTTGGCATTGACGGGATAATAGAATATATTAGCAGGTATTTCACCATCAAGACTGGCGACCTTCTCTTCACCGGCACACCTCCAGGCGTTGGTCCGGTAAGTGTCAACGACCATATAGAAGGATGGATTGGAGAGAAGAAGGTACTGGAGTTCAACTGCAGATGACAAGAAACAAGACAGACATACATTTTTCCAATATGATAAAGATACGCACACTGATATTTACCGTTACGGCTCTGCTGCTGTCACTGACAGAAGGCAATGCCTATGACGGCAAGACAGACGGCAGATTCTACAACCTCACGGCTGGCGAGGTGGCAATAGACTCAATGCTGCCACATTTCACTGTGTCTTTCCCTCTGAACGAGAACTATACAGATTCCATATATAACATAGAAGTTGTATATCCTGAATATATGGACCTAAGCAAGGAAGATATCAGGAAACTGAAAATGTTTCCCGACTTCATCCCAGGAGAAACACCGGATATAGATACTTGGACGGTAGTGGACAGGAGGCGAGGAAGCCTTGAGGCAAGTATGGTTCCGATTGTGAAACGTGGAGGGAAGTATCAGTTTCTTGTCAGTTTCATGCTGAGACTGAAATCTTCTCCGAAGGTCAATGGTGGATTAAGGAAGGCTAAGGCTGCCGACAACAGTCCCGCTTCACGCTATGCAGACCACTCCATCCTTGCCTCTGGCAGATGGGCTAAAATAAGTGTCCCAACGGATGGTGTATATAATCTAACATCCGACGTTGTACGCCAAGCAGGCTTCTCCGACCTTTCCAAAGTGAGAATATTCGGATATGGAGGACACTTGCAGAACGAGACCCTTGTAGGTGACGAACTTGCCCAGCTTGATGACCTCATGGAGGTACCCACATGCTCTATAGCTGGCAAGCGACTGTTCTATGGAAAGGGCACCGTAAGCTGGTCGTCACCAACGGAAACGGTACGTACACGCAACCCATATTCCAATTCAGGATGCTATTTTATTACAGACATAGAGGCTACGGAGAGCAATGGGCTTACAGAGAGTCCGCTCACTGTTGACAGTGCGGAGTTTGTAAATTCTTTCTATCCCTCTCCTGCTTTCTACCACTCACTCCACGAGATAGACAATTACGCATGGTATCAGGGTGGTCGCAACCTGTTTGAAGACTCACCAATATATAGCGGTGGAAAGAAAACATATACCATCCCCAACAGACTGGCATCACGCCATGATGCAGCATCACGCAAGATTTACGTGGCAGTGACAGCCGGAGTTGCGAGTACCGTCTCTATCAACATCAATGGCAATGAGTATGGTTTGATGGGCATATCTGTGGGCAACTATGATAATGGCAACAAAACAGAGAGGACATTCTCCATAAACGATGACGTCGCTACCGACAGCATCACTATATCATGCACTAACGGTGGTCCATTGCGTCTCGACTATATCTCCGTGACTTATCCTGAAATAGCCGAAGAACCTAAGCTTACGGCTGGAACATTCCCACAGCCGGATTTTGTATATGGAATAATGAACCAGGACTTGCATTCTCATGGTTTTGCCGACATGGTGATAATTATTCCTACATCACAGAAGTTGCTCTCCCAGGCACAGCGGTTAGCCGACTACCATGAGCAGCACGACGGCATGAGGGTAAGGATAGTGCCTGCTGACGAGTTGTACAACGAGTTCTCAAGCGGTACTCCCGATGCCAACGCTTACAGACGCTACTTAAAGATGCTTTACGACCGTGCAGAGACAGAAGCCGACATGCCAAAATATCTGCTTCTGTTCGGTGACTGCGTATGGGACAACAGAATGCTGACCGCATCATGCAGACAATTCAATGCCGACGACTATCTTCTCGCCTTCGAGAGCGAGAACTCTTTCAGCCATGTCTATTGCTATATTGATGATGGTTTCTTCACTCTCCTTGACGATGGCGAAGGCTCTGACCCACTATGCTCCGACAAACTGGACGTGGCAGTAGGACGCTTCCCTGTCACTGAGCCTTCAGAAGCACAGATAATGGTTGACAAGGCTATCAACTACATGGACAAGAAATATGCAGGAGAGTGGCTTAACACGGTAATGTTCCTTGGTGATGATGGCGACAACGACATGCACATGAGGGATGTCAATCAAGCTGCTGATGCCACAATAACCAAGTATCCTGGATATATAGTCAAGAAGGTCATGTGGGATGCTTACAAGAGAGAGACCTCTTCAACAGGAAATACCTATCCAGAGGTGGAATCAATAGTTAAGCAGCAGCAGGCAGACGGTGCACTGGTGATAGACTATGCCGGACACGGCATGGAGACTCAGATGTCGCACGAGAATGTGCTAAGGCTATCAGATTTCCAGTCGTTTACCAATGAGAATCTTCCTCTGTGGGTCACTGCTTCATGCGACATTATGCCTTTCGATGGAACAAAAGCAACCATCGGCGAAGCGGCTGTGCTCAACAAGAAAGGTGGAGCTGTAGCTTTCTATGGTACTACACGTACGGTATTTGCCTCACAGAACACCCCTCTCAACGTTTCTTTCATGAAACATGTTCTCACTGTTGAGGATGGGAAACCAATAGGCATAGGCGAAGCACAGCGCAGGACCAAGAACGAAATGATTATCGCTGGGTATGACAGGACACAGAACAAGTTGCAATATTCTCTGCTTGGCGACCCAGCCATGCCACTGAACCTTCCTACCATGTCGGTGGTGATAGACTCCATAAACGGAGTTGCCATGGCAGATGGAAATACTCCGCAGCTGAAAGCTGGTGCCGTAGTGGAACTGAAAGGTCATATAGAGGATAACCAGGGAGTAATGGCAAGCGATTTCAACGGAAAAGTGAGTGTCACCGTAAGAGACACGGAGGAAACCATCGTGTGCCGCCAAAATGAGCCTTCCACATCACTTGGTTTCCAGTTCACAGACAGACAGAAAATCCTATACAATGGTTCCGACAGTATCAGGTCGGGAGAGTTCAAGATGTTTTTCGCAGTACCAAGGGACATAAACTATTCTGAAGGAAGTGGACTTGTCAATGCTTTTGCCATCAACTCTGACAAGACCCTTATAGCACATGGTGCTGAAGACCGATTCTTCGTAAATGGTACAGAGGCTATAGACAATGATTCCATTGGACCGTCGCTGTACTGCTATCTCAACACCCCCTCATTTGTTAACGGAGGCGATGTGAACACGACACCATTTTTCGTAGCTGAGATAACCGACAAGGACGGTATAAATGCATCTGGCAACGGCATAGGCCATGACTTGCAGCTTGTGATAGACGGCGAGATGTCCATGACCTACAACCTCAACAATTATTTCAGCTATGATTTCGGCTCATATACCAAGGGTACTGTCTGCTACAGCATACCGGAACTGAGCGAGGGATTGCACAAACTGAAATTCCGTGCATGGGACATCCTAAACAACTCCAGCACCACGGAACTAAGCTTCAATGTGGTGAAAGGGTTGTCGCTCGACATACTAAGCATCGCATGTACTGACAACCCAGCATCTACGTCAACCACATTCGTCATAAACCATAATTTCACCGGCTCTATGGTAGATGTCATCATTGACGTGTTTGACATGAGTGGCAGACTACTATGGTCACATTCCGAGTCGGGACCATCCAAGCGCACAACATATACTGTTGACTGGGACCTTACCGTTGACAATGGCAGACGACTTGAGACAGGTGTCTATCTTTACAGGGTACGCATTGGCGGCAGTGGTGGCGCCAAGGTGTCAAAGGCAAAGAAACTTGTCATAGTGGGCAATAAATAAGGCTGAATTTCGTTTAATCATTACGCAACAGGCAAATAAACATACAAATATACACCTTATATTATATAGATGAGCAAAAGTGTAAGAATAGTTATAGCCTTGATAGTGGCGGCGGTGTCGTTGCAGACAAAGGCACAGGACAAACAGAACATGTTCAACCCGGTGAACACATCAGTGACATCACAGAGCATTGCGCCTGACGCACGTGCAGCAGGTATGGGTGATGTGGGAGCCGCTACAGACCCAGATGTCAACTCCCAATACTGGAATCCGGCAAAATATCCTTTCTGTATAAGCAGGGCGGGCGTGGCACTCAACTACACTCCATGGTTGAGACAGCTCGTCAGCGACATGGACCTTGTATATATGGCTGGCTACTATCGTATAGGAGACTACTCAGCCGTGAGTGGCTCGCTCAGATATTTCTCCCTCGGAGAGGTACAGACAAGCAGCGACATGGAAGGCAGCGGTGACATGACGATAAAACCCTACGAGATGTCACTCGACCTTGGCTACTCCTTGATGCTCAGTGAGACATTTTCGCTTGGAGCAGCCGTGAGATGGATATACTCAGACCTGACATACGACTACACAGAGGACACAAGTCCCGGTTCAGCTTTCGCCGCTGACATATCATGTTACTATCAGAACTATATCAACATTGGACAGCGCGAGTGCCAGTTAGGTCTTGGCCTTAACATCTCAAACATAGGTTCAAAGATATCCTTTGGAGGCGATGACAACTCAGAGTTCATTCCTACCAACATGCGCCTTGGTGCATCACTCATGATACCAATCGACGAGTTCAACAGACTTACTATAGCGGCTGATGCCAACAAACTGTTAGTGCCTACCTATCCACAGCAGGAGGAAGGCGAATCAACAGAGGATTATCAGGAAAGAGTGCAGAAAGACTACTATGACGTGTCGAGCATATCTGGTATCTTCAAGAGCTTCGGTGATGCTCCAAATGGTTTCAAGGAGGAGTTGCAGGAGATACAATGGAGCCTAGGAGCAGAGTATGTCTATAACGACAAGTTCTCATTACGCGCAGGCTACCACCATGAGAGTGAGAACAAGGGTAACAGAAAATATTTCACAGCAGGAGCAGGATTCCGCATGAATGTGTTTTCGCTTGATGCAGGATATGTAATGGCAACAGCCAAGAGCAATCCCCTCGACCAGACATTGCGCTTCACCCTTACATTCGATATGGATGGCATAAAGGACCTCTTCAAGAGATAAAGACCACAAACCGGTTATGAGAATAAGAGTAGGAATGGGATATGATGTCCACAGGCTGGTGGAAGGCAGAGACCTTTGGCTTGGTGGCATAAAGCTGGAGCACACGATGGGACTTCTTGGACACAGTGATGCAGATGTGCTTATACATGCCATTTGCGATGCTATGCTGGGAGCTGCCAACATGAGAGACATCGGATTCCATTTCCCTGACACATCAGAGCGTACCCTGGACATAGACAGCAAGGTATTGCTTCGCGACACCGTGGCTCTAATTGCAACAAAAGGCTATAAGGTAGGAAACATAGACGCTACCGTATGTGCGGAGCATCCTAAGCTCAACCCCCATATTCCATCAATGAAACAATGTCTTGCCGACGTTATAGGCTGCGATGTTGATGACGTTTCCATAAAAGCTACGACAAGCGAGAAACTTGGTTTCACTGGCAGGGAAGAAGGAATAAGTGCATATGCCGTAGTGCTTGTATGTAGAGAATAGTCATAGGACCAAGGTCATCCTTAACGGCAGGTGGTCACTGTAGCCTTTATTGTATTTGTATCCATTAAAGAAACGTCTTGGTTTCTTTCCTCCGTAGGTCTTGTCTTCTTCCATAAGAAATGGCGAATCGGCTACCACACACTCCTTTACCTTTGGCAAGAGAGTGCCGCTCACAAGCATATGGTCAAGACTGCCCCACTCGCCCTTGTACCTATATGTCCCTTTTGCCCCATTGTTTCCCTTGCTGTCCATAGACACATCAGTCATCAGGGTCTTGCTGTATATGTATTCCATTGATGCATCGCCGCAATAATCATTGAAATCTCCCATAGTGATAATCTTAGCATCGGGACTCTCTGCCCTAAGGGAGTCTATTGCCATACAGAGAGTCTCAGCTGTTCTCATCCTGAATTTGCGTGTAGCCGTTTCGCCTCCTGACCGGCTTGGAGCATGTACGACAAATATGTGCAACGTATCACCACTCTCCACCTCACCACAAGCATAGAGAATATCTCTTGTCGGTCTCATGCCACTGACTGGTGTCACCCTGAAAGCTGTATTCCTTATCATTCTGAACGACATGGGCGAGTAAAGCAATGCTACATCTATGCCCCGAAGGTCTGGGGAGTTGGTGATGACATAGTCGTATCGTGCACCCCTCAGCAGCGACCGCTTTGTGAGGTCTCTCATCACTGTGTCGTTCTCAACCTCACACAGAGCAACCATGTCTGGCAAATGCCACCCGTCACTGTCGTTGCCTATGGCAAGGATGTCTTTTCCTATGCTGTTTATCTTCTTCCAGTATTTTGACTTTGTCCATCTCCTTTGTCCGTCAGGAGTGAATTCATAGTCGTTTTTCAGAGAGTCGTGCATAAAGTCGAACATATTCTCGGTATTCAGCTCGGCAACCATGAACTCCTGGGAGTACGCAACAAATTTCACCAATCCTGGAAAAATGAACATTATGATGCAGAAAAGTAATTTCATGATGTTAAAACTATCTTTTACAAGCTAATTTGTTATAATAATGCAAAGATAAAGCAAATCCATAATAAAAGTTTGATTTTTTATGATTAATTTTGCAATCAAATCAAAGAATGGACAAGAACATGAATATAGAAAGCCACAAGTCTGTCAAAAGCATCTCCACCCACTCTAGGCTGAAACTGGATGTGCCCGGAGGAGTGAAGAAGGTGTTGCTGCATACCTGTTGCGCCCCATGCTCCTCTGCAATAGTGGAGTGTTTGATGGAACATGGCGTCACACCGGTGATTTTCTACTGCAATCCCAACATATATCCAGAGAAGGAGTATCTCATACGCAAAAACGAGTGTACGAGATACGCTAGCTCGCTGGGACTTGAGATTGTGGATGACGACTACGACCATGAGACTTGGAAAACTGCCATGTCCGGCATGGAGGACGAACCGGAGAGAGGAGCCAGATGCCTGAAATGTTTCAAGCTGAGACTCATGCGCACCGCTGCTTATGCTCACGACAGGGGCATAAGGGTCATAACGAGCACTTTGGCATCAAGTCGTTGGAAAAGCCTTGACCAAATACATGAGGCTGGCAGACTCGCTGCTTCAGCATACGACGATGTGACCTACTGGGAGCAAAACTGGCGCAAGGGAGGATTGCAACAAAGACGATGCGAGTTAATAAAGGAATATGGTTTCTACAACCAACTATATTGTGGATGTGAGTTCAGCATGTCAAAGAAATAAATAATATAAAGTTGACGAGTCAGAGCCTTTTATGGCAATGACAAAAAATGGGCTTTATTAAAGGAGTTGACGAGATAAGAATATTAACAGGAGAAATCTAACAATTATTATAATATGGGTAAGACAAGAATAATCTTTTGGGAATTGATGGCAATGGTTGCCATGATGACAGTGGCAAGCTGTGATGACAGCGATGACGTTGATTATAGTGTTGACATACAGAAAGTGAAGAATGCCATGCCAGGCACATGGACCATCACAAACTGGGAGGTGAGACAGGGTACTGACCCCTTGGACGAGGTGCCAACAGACCTTACCAATGCAAAGGTGGAATATTCAGAGACATCCTTCACTGTTACAAGAAACGGACAACCATATGCAAATGGCACCTATACCGTAAGTCCATATAAATTCACCATTGAACATGATGGAAGGAAGGACACATTATATATAATAGATGTTGACAGGGACACATATAAGCGATTGCGCCTTCAGAAAAAGGTAAGCAACGAGACAAGCATAGTGTATAATATAAACAAGGACAAGTGATTATGGACAACGAGGTATTGAGAGCTATCAGAGAGAGACGGTCTATACGCAGGTATAAGCCAGAGCAGATAACCGATGAGGAACTGAAGACAGTATTGGAGGCTGGCACATGGGCACCAACAGGACATGGAACGCAAGACCCATGCATTGTGGCTGTGCAAAATGTGCAACTCATAGAGCGTCTTGTCAACATGAACGCCAAGATTATGGGAGTTGACAGCAATCCATATTATGGTGCGCCAACAATAGTACTTGTGTTCGCATCTGCCGACAACTATAACCATGAAAGGGATGCCAGTCTGGTTCTTGGCAACATGATGCTTGCTGCTCATTCCATAGGTCTTGCCTCATGCTGGATAAACCGCGAGGATGCCATGTTTGCTACGAAGGAAGGCAAAGAGCTGATGGAAGAAATGGGACTGAGAGATGGTCTGCTGGGAGTTGGTGCCTTGGCACTGGGATATGCTGCCTCTCAACCAAAGACCGTGAAGCCGCGAAGAGAGGACTATTATTCAATTATAAAGTAACTCAAGTTTCGCATGTCTTCGACATGCTATCAGGAGTTTCCTTGAGCTTTGCGAAAAAACGAGTTGACAAGTCAACAAGTTGCTACTCTTCTTGTTTGAATTTGTCAATGACCAGAACAACAAATAACTTGTTGACTTGTCAACTTGTTAACTCTGAGCAAGTTTTAACTTGCGAAACTTGAGTAAACTATATTTGACGTTGTCAGCTGCACAGCAATTTGAACAATATGGAATGCTCAAGTGTCAAAGGACGGCTGTGTGCAAAGAATATTGTTCCCTGCCGTGGAGCTGCCACTTCCTGAAGTACGTGACAATCGTATGGGTCTAAAATACGGGCAAGGACATCGCCTTCCATACTTTTGTATCCTTGCCTGTTACCACAAAGGCGCGCAGGTCTGCCTTGCGCCATACCAGTTTGTCGTCCTCCAGTATTTCAAGGTCTTTGAAAGCCACTACCTCCCGTGCTATCCATCTTCTCGGGTACTTGACAATGAGCTGTCGCAGTTCCTCAAGTTTCTCCTTTGACAGTTCAGAGCCAAACACTACACCATAGCCTCCTGCCTCGCTATCTACTTCCGAACCAACGGTCACCGTCCGAAGGGTAAGGTAAAGTTGAGTTATATATATTACCTGCGCTGTAAGACCTGATAAACGTGACATCGAAATTGGTTTCATTGCCAGTAAGGTTATCAACCTTTCGGCAGTAAGGTTAATAATCTATCGCCTGATAGATTAATAACCTTACTGGCAATGAAAGCATTTGCACTTTTCTCTTTAATTGCTTGCATTTCGACTTTATATTTATTATATTTGCACACGCTACTACTATATATGTGTCACTTAAACATTAGATAAGATGAAATATACACTTGTCATGCGTGGCAACCCACGCTACCCTGAGCGCAGCAAAAAGGCATACGCCTGCGCACAATACGAGAAGACATTGTCGGTTGACGAACTCATCGACCACATCATGCTTCACGGGTCGTCTTATAGAAAAGGCGACTACAAGGCCGTAATCTCCACTCTTGCCGAAGCCATGGCGGAACTGATAGCAGAAGGCTACAGAATAGACCTCGCCGAGATAGGCAGCTTCTACCCCACTCTCGATTGTAAGGGCGCGGACACCATGGCAGACTTCGACCCCGACAAGCATATCAAGGCCGTAAATGTAAACTGGAAACCAGGCGACGACTTCAAGAACCTGAAAGACAAGGTCACTTTCCGCGAGGACCTCACCAGACGCCTGCAGAAGGACGCATTGAAGGCAGACATGGAAAAATGAGATAAATAATTCACTAATCAACGACGTACATTCCAGAATTTATCGTGTGAGATATTCGTTATCTGCCAATTATTCACTACCTTTGCACCCGGAAAACGAATATCAGACTCAGGATAATATGGTAAGACAATGTTTCATTCTTTTCGGTTGCCTCGCTCTTGGCGAGCTTATAGTCAGCATTACGGGCATAAAATTGCCGGCAAGCATCATTGGTATGCTTATCCTTACGCTTCTGCTCAAGCTGAAAGTAGTTAAACTGGAGTGGGTGCGCGGCCTGACGGATTTCCTCATCGCAAACCTCGGTTTCTTCTTCGTGCCGCCAGGCGTGGCTCTTATGCTCTATTTCGACCTGATAAAGGCTGAGATAGTACCCATAGCCATGGCTACGCTCCTGAGTACCATCATTGTCCTACTTATTACGGGACACACGCATCAGGTGGTAAGCAAGGGAGAGAATAAGGTGCGAGAGAAAATACACAACAAGAAACAGGAATAACGTATAAGAAGTTTAATAATCATCAGGATAATCGATATGAAGACCATTCTCTGCAACGAATATTTCATGCTCGCCCTGACATTCGGCATATACTTTGCAGCCAAGAGCATACAGCGCCGTCTGGGCTGGGTACTTTTCAATCCCATACTTGTGGCCATTGCTGTCATTATAGTCTTTCTGCTGTCCATGGACATACCCTATGAGACATACAACGAGGGTGCCAAGCTGATAGCATTCTGGCTAAAGCCTGCCGTTGTGGCTCTTGGCGTGCCGCTCTATCTTCAGCTGTCGTCCATCAAGAGCCAGTTTCTGCCAATATTGGCCTCACAGACCGTCGGCTGCATTGTCGGAATAGTAAGCGTGGTGGTCATAGCCAAGATTTTTGACGCATCAGATGCCGTTGTACTGTCGCTTGCCAGCAAGTCGGTAACAACTCCTATTGCAATGGAAGTGACACAGGTGCTGGGCGGAATACCCTCGCTCACGGCTGCCATCGTGGTGATAACAGGACTTATCGGGGCCATAATAGGTTTCAAGACACTCTCCATAGGACATGTCAACAACCCCATGGCCCTGGGGCTGTCCATGGGAGCAGCATCACATGCCCTGGGAACATCGACGGCCATGGAGCGCGACCAGTTTGTCGGGGCATACGCCAGCCTTGGCCTGACCCTCAACGGCATCCTCACTGCCCTGCTTACTCCTACGGTTATAGAGCTGATGGGGTGATACGCTTATCGCCCCACCGCCAAGAGCAGCCAGGCTTCCGATTTCGGACTCGTATATAGTATGTCTGTTCTATAGCAATACTGAAGTCCCCGGCATCTAATTTCAGTGTCTTGAACAAGTCCTTGCCATCGGTTTCAATCTTTATCCAGAATGTCACCTATTTATTAGGGTGTGAGAATTTAGTTGCTAAATTAAGGATGAAAACAAATCTCCTGTCACCTGAGAAAGCGAAACTTTGTTTAGGTTACAGATGTCTGTGATGGTTGCTCCATTTGATGACAAGCCATAGAAATTGTCCTCACTCAACAAAACGTATTCCCATTCACGATTCATTCGTTCATTGGACTTTAGACTATTGATTTTTCTCACCCACTCTATTGTTGCCGATTGCTTTTGCCTTACATTCTTGTCGTTTATCTTGTCGTTACCCTTTGTCTCAATAAGATACACTTTTTCATTCGTGGCAACAAGAAAGTCGGGATGATATACAGACATCAATCCGTCTGCCCTGATGTAATATATGGAGGCGAAACTATGCTGTGTCTCACTTATTTTCAGGAATCGTTCCACTTCCGCATCACGGTCGAGAAATTCAGCAAAAGCCTTTTCCAAACCTCCACCATGTGAAGGATACTGAGTGCGCTCATAAATTGTTTTCTGCAATGGCATTGAATACGACTCGCGCATCTTCAGCGATTTTACTTCTGAGAAAAGGCGATGTTCAACTCTCGCATCCACTGTGAGAAGTTCATCTTGCATATTACATACGGCTCGGGCCATCTCATTAATGATATGCT
>SAMEA3663083__coassemble_280_pt1 | contig 44180 bp, 45 predicted proteins | sample SAMEA3663083__metabat2_high_PE_004 | metagenome-assembled genome bin SAMEA3663083 (sample SAMEA3663083) | pig gut metagenome | biome: pig gut; feature: pig-associated habitat; material: faeces | place: France | collected 2012 | reverse complement strand
CGCCAGCCCGCTTCTCTAACCAGTTCGCAGGTGTCTCGATAGTGCCGGAGAGGTCACACTTCAAAGGTTCCTTCTCTGGCAGTGGGTCAACAGCCTTTGCAGCATCACCTTTGCGTACAATAACCTCAATAGGCTTCTGTCCTGTGTAGTTCTCGATGTTTACAGTAACTACCTTTTCGTTCATTTCTTCCATGATGATAATTGATTTTGATGTTTATAAGTTATGGGGACTATTCGTCGTCAGTTCCAGTCTTGTGTATCTGCATATTAGCACGTATGCCACTGAAGAGGGTAGGAGCGGCAAGTTCGCTCGGCAGTGCCTTACGTTGACTCACACAGAGTCCGTCCTCGTTGTAGAAGCCAGTGGTTCGCTCATCCTGGTCTACAATCTTGTAGAGTTTGCCACGGACGTTCTCTCCACCCTGCTTGATATTGCCGAGGATACGCTTCATTTCCTTGGTGAGAGGATCCTTGCGCTCCTTCATTTCAGCACGGAAGTCATCTTCCTCCTGCTTTATCTGCTCCATCTGGAGAGACATCTTAACATACTCCTCACGCTTCTTTTCGAGCTCATACTGCTCATATGGACGGAGGTACTGCTCTTCGGTCACTTCGTCAGCCTGTGCGTCAAGCATTTCGATGCGCTCTTCAGGACTGAGGTCTTGAAATAATGTTAATTCCATATTGTTATTTGTTTTGATATTCTAAAACGAAATCATTGTAAATCTCTTGGTCCTCTGGACTCGGGAGAATGGTGTCCCATTCTGTCAGTGCATCGGCTTGTATTTGATTGAGGAGGTGTGTCATGGCCTGTGAACTGAGGTGCTTAATGCTCCTCTGCTCTGGAGGAAGAAACTTCTGCAGGAAGTGGTCGTGCCACTTGACCCTTGACTCACCCGACTCATGCTCCAGCAACGTCATCCACATCCAGAAGAGCCTATTCTGCGGTATTGATGCAGTATATTCTTTCTTCACGATGTAGATATTGTATTTCCCGTCGGGAAGTTTTTCTATCGTCTCTACGAGGGAACGGCTCAGCACCGTCCCTTCGTAGCCGTTTTTTACAAGCGTCAGTTTCTCCATTAGAATGGCAAATCTTCATCTTCACCTGCTACTGCTTCTGCAGGTGGCGCTTCCACCGTTCCTGCCTGGTTACTACTTGGTATTGCCACCGGATGGAGGTTACCGAGGTACATCTTGTTACGAGCGTCAAGATCAGCCTGTGAGTGGTTACGTATATACTCCTTGCTCGTTGATGGCTTCATGTAGTGCGTGTTGCCATACTGGTCGGTCTCACGACTCTCGTATATCTCAATGCCTAGGGAATACTTGCGGTCTACGTATCGGTTGCCCTGCTTGTCAGTCTTTTCCTCGACCTTTACGTAGATATCGTTGTCCTCGATAGGGATGACCACGCATTTCTTGTTGCTCGTTTGCCCTTTGATTGTCATGATACCCACATTGGTGAGTCTGGCGAGGTTAAGGGAACCTACTAACTTTTCGTCATTCATTCCGATTTCTGCTATTAAGTGAGTTGAATACTTTGGTGTCCGTAATGACATCACGGTTGTGCTCTATGAACTGGATGAAGCGCTCGCACACGTCTCGCAACTTCGGAACGTCTCGTGCCTCATCATAGACGTATGTCTCCGTGAATGTCTCCTTGAAGTTCGTCACATTGTACTCAAAATGGTTAATATCCATACCCATGCAGTGCAAACAATAAGGGTACACGATGTGTTGCCAGTGTTCGCGGTAGTTTCCTGCATGGTAGTTCTTTGTGGTCTTGATGTCATGGCAAGCGAAAGGAAGAAGCTCGTCAGCATAGCCGTAGAGGTCTATCTTGCCGAAGTGAGTGTCAAGCGTACCGAACACGAACACCTGTGGCAGTGCTCCATCGTAGTAGTCCACGAACTCATCCGTAACGTCCTTGAAGAACGTGAATGTCTGCGGTTCCTGCACCTCTGGCATTTCCTCTCCATCCTTATGGTTGGCAAGTGCCTCCTCACGTTCCTTTTTCTTCGGGTCAAATACAACCTCGTATGCTTCACGCTCAACGATAGGGTCAGTCTTTCTTCTTCCCTTGATTTGAAGGACTACGACACGGAAAGTGATGTGCTCACTCTCCATATCGTTTTCCTCAAGTCTCATCGCCAACGGCTTCTTGATGAATGCGTCAACAAGTTCGTTGAACGCTGTACCTCTGTCAGCAGCTTCACTGGTGAACGGCACTCGGTTGATTTTGTTGATGAGGTCGGTGTACATCTTGTCGCACCACTCATCCACCGTCATGCTCGGGTTCTCCGATGTGAAATACTTGTAGTAAGTCTTTTCTGCATCGAGGTAGGACTGAAATCCATCAAGGAGCGTAGCGTAAGCGGAATAGTGCTTACTCTGTTGAGTCTGCTGTCTGTTCTGCATTGATAGACCCTCCATTCTGTTCAGACTTATCGGAAGCCTTTGTCTTGGTTGACTTCTTCTTGCCCTCAGTCTCTGCAGGTGCTTCTGCCTCCTGCTTCTTCTCCTCTACTGGAGCAGAGTACGACTTGGTAGCTTTATCGTACTTGTAACCGAGTTCGGCAACCCTTGCGATGAACTTGTAGCGAGCAACTGCCTTGGAATTACCGATGTGCTGGTAACTCTCCACCTTTTTAATATAAGAGGTAGCTTCCTCCGGAGTGCTGATAGCGTTGATGTCCTTCTCAATCTCCCCAACGAGCTTCTTGTAAGCCTCGCCCTCAACGGAGCGCTCCTTGAGTCGGTCAATGTAACGCTTGAACACTTCTTTCTCCAGGAAGTCATTCTCGCCTACAATCTCACGCTTCTCGTTCTTGAGGTAAGGAACGTCCATGCTTGCAGGGAGGTTGCAAGTGTTCTTGCCCTCGGACATCGCACAAGGATCAAAAGTGATTGTTCTGCGGTTGCCCTCTGCTACGAGATAGCCTACAAGGTCAAGTTCCGTTGCCAGGGCATCGTAGTTTGAGCCACCGAACAGAGGAACGTAACGCATATCGTCACCATTCTTCTCCGATGTACGATGAGCAACGAAAATGACGTGCTTCTTCTTGGAGTTGATGAGTTTCAGCAGTGAGGTGAACTCAACCTTGCGGACTCCGTAGCCCTCCAGTGTGAGAGAGCAGTTACGCTTTCCGAGACGAGGATTGCTTGCGATGAGATACTCTGCCATGCTGTCAAGCATCTTACCACCAGTGTCGATGACCAGTGTCTCGTAATCTGACAAGTCCTCATTGTTAAGGAGGTTGAGAATGTCAGCGTAGTTCTCTACCTGCACTGTGTCCTTGATGAACTCGTAGTCAACTCGGTTTATACCGTTGTCAAAGTCGATAAGGAGCGGCTTTGGAGCACTGAGTGCCATTGTTGTTTTACCTGAACCCGGCTGGCCGTAAACCAGCATCTTGATACGTACATTGACGTTCAACTCATTAGGTTTCTTAATAAGTCCCATAACTAATGAAATTAAAAGTGAATAAAACTGTATAAATGATTATATCCTATTGTATATTTGATAATTATGCGTAATTCGGGCTTTTGATAGCGGTTTTGAGTCATTTTTTCTTGTTTTTCCCTCCAAAAATCGTTGCCGGATGAAAATTTAAGGAAATTTAACCATGCCCACCATAGGTTTCACGTTCGCAAGAACCTCAACGGCATTAATCTGCCATTGTGAGTTCGGAGCTCCGTCCGGTTTATAGCCGTGAACCTTTTCTTCGTCCATGAGGCGCACAAGGCGCTTTTCGCCACCTACAATCTGCTTTGCCATAGCCCAGGAGAAGAACCTGCCCTCCATTCGGTTGAGAATTGAGTGGTACTTCTGCACTATGACCATCGTATTAAGTTCATTTGCCATTTTCTGCCCTCCTTGTTATGTATTCTACCCTTGCTCGTCTTGATATGCGACAAAACTCCATCTTTTCACATATTACCAAGTGGAAGATGACCAGTACGCTCAATACTGCAGCGAGACCTCGCTTGCGCAGCTCCTTGATGTCCCATTTCTTGTCATTCTCCCTTGCAACCATGTAGAGTACCAGTTCGTGAGTCGTTGAAATGCCGAGTTTTGAATGAATGTGTTTCTTGTGAGTCCTAATCGCCCATATTGGCTTGTCGAGTTCGTCAGCAATCTCCTTGTCAGTGAGTCCGTGACAATATTTCTCTGCTATGACGAGTTCAGTCTCGCTCAACCTATTCATTATCTCGTCCTCCTTACTTTAACCTCAAACGTGTCATAGTCAACGTCAATGGTGGCACACCAGCCAATGCGTATCTGCTCCATCTTCATTCGGCTTACGATAGCCTTGACTGACCCATGACGTTCAATAGGAAAACTCGCTGTTTGACCTACCCCGAGTTCGCGGATGGTCTTTGTGAGAGGTGTAGCACTAATATCTTCCATGTGCGCCTCCTTTCATCGGGCGGTCAGCACTCTCCTGTACTGGAGAAGTGCTAAACCTGTTAGTGTTGAAATTCGTCATTTCTACCATTGTTTGTTACTTTTAGGTATATATCTTATTTGCTCAGTTGTAAAATCTTAACTACCTTTGCGGTGTTATTATTATTATTTCCACTGCAAAGATAAAATAAACTTATCAAATACACAAGGAAAACAAGGAAAAAATTATCAAAGACGCAAATTTTTCCGTCATTCGTGGAAACACGATGACTTATTAGTTACTCACATATATAAATAAGGTCACATGAAAGAAAGCGAAAAAGCAGAAAAGAACGTAAACGCAAGGGAAATCATTGCGAACGTACTCGCTGAACTGGGGATGAATGCCCCATCGTTCTCAACGGCAACAGGAATTGCCTATCAGCGTATCTTTGACCTCCAGAGAGGAAGAACAAAGAAGTTCAATCCTGGAGTTGTAAACATGATATGCGCTGCCTTTCCTACAATCAACAAGGCCTATCTCTATACTGGAGAGGGCCCAGTATTCACAACAGACAAACCGCATGAACTAGACAACTCCATAGGAGGTAACGTAACATCGTCTGACGAGATTGCGAAGATGCTCAACAAGGTTCTCGACCTGTCCAAGCAAGTCACCGACAAAGATAAGGCTGTGGAAGAAAAGATGCAGAAGTTGCTCGATAAGGAGCGCGAACTTATGGCAAAAGAAATAGAGCTAACGAAGCGTGAAATAGAACTTGAGCATAGGATGACTGCGCTCAATTTCAAAAAAGACTAATTGACACCTTATATAATATTGTATCTAACAAGTTATCCATACTCACATGACAGAATTAGTTAGAAGATGTTCCTGCGACTGGAGAGAAGGCAAGTGCCGTCTCTCCGGCGCACTTGAAGGGTGGGGGTGCAGGCTCCTCACTTGCATGCCGGACAAGGTGCCAAGCACCGAGCGTGATAAAGCACGACTGTTCGCAAGCGTGTACCAGTACGCTGAAAAGGTCGGTGTCCTGGAGTGCCCATACTACGATGAGCAGACGATTGACAGGACTCTCGATGACCCATCGCAGTTGTCGCGCATGGTACTTCTAGAGTCTCCTACACAAACCGATTTATTGTCGGATTTTATAACAAAGGTTTAAAACTATACTGAAAATCAAATGATTAGAAAGATATGAAAAAGATTACCATAGCGTTTGATGAGACAACATCTAGATTACAAGTTGCAGGATATCTCCGAAGCCTCGGGATTCCTGTCTGTTAGCCATTTCACCCGTACCTTCAAAGCCAAGGAGGGTTGCTCGCCAAGCAGATGGCGCGAGACGTGTTATTGATATGTCCAAACGACAATTTGTAAGTTATTCGCCCCTGATTTTTTGACTATTCTACAAAAAATATATGCCATTTCTTCAAAATCTGAGGGAATGGCTTTTTTTATTTACTCCATTCAGCTTTATTCACTATATTTGTAGATACAATAATCAACTTTTGTATTCACATTAAAATTTAGGTGGTATTATGAATAAATCAAAGCAAATGGACAATGGCTTCAAAAATGCCATGGCAAGATTGAGATTAATCTTAGCCTCTTTAATAATAGTGGTGTCATTATGCGCATGCAGTGACGACGATGATAACACCGCAATAGATGATATTGAGGATAATAACACATCTCCAAATCAAGATGCCTTAACCGTTAATGTTTACAGTAAAACATTTATCTTCAATGCTGACTATTCAAGTACGGCAGCTGCATTGAGCAAACGCCTGAAAAATATCGCCGACAGGATTGACGAAACTGTTGAGTCGGTGGTTATTAATGACAACTGCATACCCTCGCTCACCGAGCAAGATTATTCAGATATCATGTCGGTCATCCTTCGAGGGGGAAGCATTGTTTATTGCTCCCCTACCCAAGACAATGCAGATAAGTTATTCAGAAACCTGAAGCGAGTAGGAAGTCTTTTGGAAGTATCCAGCATCATTGAATCTACCGAAGAAGGTATTGCGGCATTTGACAATATCATGCGAATCAATGAGGGCACTGACGGAGTAATGATACCTCCTTCGTTGAAGATGTCCACAACTAATGGCGTGTTGTGCGACATATATGCCTTTAAGGGAAGGGGCACATACATAGTCGATAACCTCGATGAATCCAAGGTTGTCGAAACATTAACTATTGGGGATGAAGAAGACAACGACGGAGCACCGGTAAGAGAAAACCTACAGATACAAGCGAATGATATCAACGACGATTATCTCACAGGCCTTCATGCCGACGGATTGGCCAAATGGATTGACAAGGAAAATAACATCTTCACCAAATTCAATCAGATGATACGCGGGCAGGCTCTATTGAGATCAGCAATGAAAGCCAACGAGGTCGAAGCAATAGAATTGGACAACATTGCAGCGGCAAGTACCATTGATTACTCGTTCACAGCCTACGGTGCATACAAAACGGCTCCGGTCACTCTCTCCTATGAGATATGGCCTGTGAACAACACCACTGGCACAGATTATTATCTCATTCATCAGCACCTATTAATAGAAAACAGTAAATTAGAAATTGGTCCTACGGAAAGTATGAAATGGGACGGACATTTGGCCTCACAATATTATGGCAAGTATAAAGCAGCCTATCATGCTTATATGGCTGGTATAACCAATGAAGCAAGTTTGCTGTTGGATAAAGATAAATATTTTACAGACCACGTATCGCCAACCAATAATATTGGCAGTAGCTCGTTCTCTGAGAGTGGTTCGTGGTCGCTCACCCAATCATTCGTATCCCTGAGTCTTTCAGGTGCAGTCAGTATGTCAAAATCTTATTCATATACAGTGGATGACTTGAAATTTTATTATGAAAAGAATAAAAATGGTAGATTACATTGGGATTACAATCAAACAAGCCAACCACATCTTACCACATCAAAAACATATGCATCACATTCAGAACCAAAGAAAATACAGATTAGCGACCTTGATTTGGACTACTGTTGGATATGGCGAGTGCCAAATGCCGACAAGCAATATTCATTCAGAGGTATTGTGACTGCCACACTCGAAGGAGCTTGGATGAAGCATAAGACCTTTTATAAAGTTGGATATAAACAATTTATCAACAAGGATAGTATTGAGATCACTCTTCCCCAACCGCCACGATTCCAACAGCAGTGGCAGATGTCATTAGTACCATACAACGATTCTGCTTTTCAACATATGGAAAAATTCTTGGATGGTTATTTTGTAGCTAAAAAGAATCTCAACACTATCACGAAGGATGACACTGTAAACATCAACAGATGGATTAAAACGGTTGGCACTGTTATTAACAATAATCCGAGAACAGTGAAGGAGGCCTATAAGAATCAAAAATCTGTGTCATTCGAACTGATATGGAAAGAAATGACAACCAAATTAGATTATGATACCCTCAAATTTGAATTTCAATTCACTGATTAATAATAAGTAAAAAAGAATACGATTATGGAAAAAAGAGCATTTTTTAAGACTATGATGACAACGCTCACATGCGTGCTTCTGTCAACATCAGTCACCACTGCATGTAGTGATGACGACAACACACCAACAAAGAGGACCCCTACACCAACAACAAACGGAGCTTCAATGATTTCTGACCCAGCCAAACTCGACATGATTTATTCACTCGTTGACCTCGAGGGCAACAAGGGACGCATCTACGAGATGACCTACACCGTGGATTACAAACTCGAAGATGCCATCAACTTTGGTATTGACGGACAGGCAAAACTCATACAGTTCGTAGGTGCCTACTTGATGGACACCCACAAGGGCAAGAGCATAAGTTTGAATTACGACGCCGGATGTAGCGCCTTTGCAGCTCCCGACAAGAGTTCGGGTGATTTCCTCATGGGAAGAAACTTCGACTTCAACCATTGGGACGAAGACTCCAACCGCATCGACATCCCCGTGATTGTAGTTCACACAGCTCCCAAGGGCGGCAAGAAATCCGTTTCATTCGTGGATGGTAAATTTGTCGAATATAAGAAAGGATTCTACACTACAAAAGGTAATGACCTTTCTATGTTGATGGCTTTACCCTATCTCCTACTCGACGGTATCAACGAGGATGGATTTGCAATCAGTGTGTTGAAGCTCGACGGCAAACCGACACGCCAAACCAATCCTGCAAATAAGACCATTTTCACAACCGTTGCCATGCGTATGCTGCTCGACAGGGCATCCACGGTGAAGGAGGCTACCGCCATGCTCGAAAAATATAATATGTGTATGGATACGGACACCGCCAGCTATCATTTCTTCATGGCTGATGCCACAGGTGATTATGCCATTGTGGAATACACCGGTAAGGATGTAAATATTAAAAATCCTTCGAACATGGAAACACTGTGGCAAAATGACACCTTGCGTTGCGTCACCAATTTCTATGTTTCCCCCACAATGCGCGAGACAGAATTTGGTGGTTATTCCCATCACGGCAGGAAACGTTATAATGACCTTAGAGCCGGATTACTTAAACATAATTACAACGTGACTCCCTCTCAAGCTCTTGAGCTTTTGAAAGTTGTTGCCCAAGGTCCTGATGATGATGATAAGAGTTCCACCGGCTTCACCCAATGGTCGCAGGTATATAACCTCACCAAGCGCCGCCTGACAATGAACTTGACGAGGGAATGGGATAAGACATTCGAGTTTGGTATCGAAGAATAACATTTCAACTAAGAACAATCACCGGTGAGTAGATAATATGCTTCCTACGCAGGTCGCGGGCGTCACGCCCGCGAACTTTGCGCAGCCCCTACTGTCTCCATTGTGCAGTCCCTCATTGCTGTAAGGACTTTACTTTATGTAAGTCCGATACCAGAATCATAGGGGACAGGTACATTGACCCGAAAGAGTGAACTGACGTATCTGTCTCTATGACCCTTGTAGGTATGACAACATCATCTCCTCACAATCAACAAATAACGGTTGTTAACAAGTTAGTCAATCTCTCCCCTAAAGGACAATAAATATTAAAAATGTGCGAAACATCACGTTTTTCATAGGAGAAATGTGTAAATTTGCCACAAATTTACAGGAATGGAAATAACGAGAGATGTATTTAACGACCTGAAGGCTTGGAAAGACAGCAAGCGAAGGAAACCATTGGTGATGCAGGGAGCACGCCAAGTGGGCAAGTCGTGGGCATTGAGAAAATTCGGTGAGGCATGTTTTGAGAAGTTGGCATATTTCAATTTCGACACGATGCCCGAACTTAAGGAAGATTTCAAGCGCAGCAAGCGTCCGGCGGATATTATTAAGGTGTTGGAGATGATATCTGGTATGAGCATACAGCCAGACACCACCCTGATAGTATTCGACGAGGTGCAGGAATGTAATGAAGCGCTGAACAGTTTGAAATATTTCTGTGAAGATGCCCGTGGATATGCCATAGCCTGTGCCGGTTCATTGCTTGGTGTTGCACTCAATCGTCAAGGAGCTTCGTTTCCTGTAGGCAAGGTTGATTTCATGACTCTCTATCCATTGTCGTTCACTGAGTATTTGCGAGCTGTTGATACGGATTTGCATTCATCTTATATGATGATAGACGGCAGTATGCCTGTTCCAGAAGTGCTTCACGGCCGATTGATTGAGGCATATAAGGCATATCTCGCATTGGGTGGTATGCCGGAAGCAGTAAGTGATTTTGCCGACAATCGTGAATGGCAGGCAGTGCAAACAATTCAGCAAAATATATTAAAGTCCTATTCCCTTGACTTTTCGAAACATATCAACAACAAAGACATACCACGGGTGTTCCAAGTGTGGAACAGTTTGCAAGACCAACTGGCTAAGGAAGACCGCAAATTCCGTTATGCCGACATACAAAAGGGAGCGAGAGCCAGGGAATATGAATCTGCCATCGAATGGCTTTGCCTTGCCGGAATCGTACAGAGGGTAAATGTGATTGAAACTCCTCGTTTGCCATTGTCTGCATACAGCAAGAGCAATGCCTTTAAATTGTATCTGAATGATGTCGGTCTGTTGTGCAGTAAGTTTTCATTGACTGCTCAATCTGCAATATCCGGCAACAGACTATTCACTGAGTTCAAAGGCATTTTATCGGAAAACTATGTATTACAATCATTGAGACGGCAATTCGGTGACAGTATTTTTTACTGGACTTCCGGCAATACGGCAGAAGTGGAATTTGTCTTGCAGATAGATAATGAGATAGTGCCGGTGGAGGTGAAGTCTGAAAACAATGTCAGGGCTAAGAGTCTGTCCATTTACCGTAAGGCCTATTCTCCCTCATTGTCTTTGCGTTTCTCTACAAGGAACATCCGCCAGGATGATGACCTTCTAAACCTGCCCCTGTATCTTGCCGACAGGATATTGGAGATATATGGTATGACATCAACCTTATAGATAATGAGAAAACTATATTTTTCAGAGAAAGTGCTGTCTCTGAATTAAGTTAATTGTTCAATATCGTAGCGAAACGTTACGTTACGATAATTTATGTATTTCATTAGTGTCATTCAGCAAAGATTTGGGGATTTTCCTACATTTTCAGGAAAAAGATTTGGGGATTTTCCTACATTTTCAGGAAAAAGATTAGGGGATTTTCGATTTTCTTTGTATTTTCGCACCAAAATTTAAATATGTCACAGTAATATAATATGGTGTTTAAGAGAAAGATATACGACAAGATGCTCAAATGGAAAAGCGAGCAAGACGGAAAGACTGCTCTTTTGATTAAGGGGGCAAGACGTGTGGGTAAATCCACTATTGCCGAGGAATTTGCCAAAAGAGAATACAAGTCATACATATTGATTGACTTCGCAAATATTTCAAAAGAAGTGAATAGTTGGTTTAATGACTTGTCGGACCTCGACTATTTTTTCATGCGCCTTCAACAACTTAATCATGTTGTATTGTATCACAGGGAATCTGTCATTATCTTCGACGAGATACAGCTGCAACCTCTCGCTCGGCAAGCAATAAAGTATTTGGTAAGAGATGGAAGGTACGACTATATCGAAACAGGTTCTCTCTTGACTCTGAAAAAAAATGTGAAGGATATAGTTATACCAAGCGAGGAAACCAGGTTGACACTTTATCCTATGGATTATGAAGAGTTTAAATGGGCACAAGGAGACAATGTGACAATGCAGCTCATCAAGGACAATATGACGAAGTTGCGCCCGTTTGGAGATGCTGTCCACAGAAAACTGATGAGGGACTTTAGGCTGTATATGCTTGTTGGCGGTATGCCACAAGCTGTTGATGCATATCTTACTGACAAGAACTTGTCCAAGGTAGATGCTGTAAAGCGGAGTATTCTCGAACTGTATGAGGATGACTTCAGGAAAATCGACCCCACAGGACGCGCATCCAAGCTATACTCTGCTATCCCCGCTCAACTGACCGGCAATGCATCAAGATACAATATATCGGGCACCATTGGCGACACACGACAGGATATAATAGAATCCGTAATAGCTGACATGGAGGACTCCATGACAATAAACATCGCCTATCACGCCAATGACCCAAGTGTCGGGATGAATCTTCATCGCAATGTATCACGCTATAAGATGTTTATGTCGGACACAGGACTCTTTGTCACCCTGGCATTTAAGGACAAGGACTTTACTGAGAATGTCATATACCAAAAACTCCTAAGCGACAAGCTGTCTGCAGATATGGGTTACGTGTATGAGAATGTAGTGGCTCAAATGCTGAAGGCATCAGGCAATGAACTGTTCTATTACACATTTCCCAGCACAACGAGCAATCATCTATATGAAATAGATTTTCTGCTTTCGCAACATTCAAAAATATGTCCACTTGAGGTTAAGTCGTCAAGTTACAAAAGGCACGTTTCCCTCGACATCTTCTCTGAAAAATATTCAGACCGCATAGACAGGAAATATCTTATATACACCAAAGACCTTGGCAAAGACAAGGATGTGATATTCCTGCCAGTATATCTTGTACCATTCTTATAGGATATTCGGTTTTATATTATCTCCGTCGAATCATAACGGTTCAACGGGGATATAAATAGTGTATGCGTGATTAATTTACCATTTCGCCACATAAAACCTTGAAATAATGTCACATTCACCATTATTTTTATTTTTGTATTCATTTTTTTGTGGTCGCGACATGTTTTGACGCAAAGCATCATTATCTTTGCAACCAAAATTGATAATGATATGAGCAAGCAGGTAGAACAGATGCGTAGGATGCTGCTTATCCTAAACAACATAAAGAAACGGCAACGGATATCCAAGCAGGAGCTTCTGAGCCGTGTCAACGATAGCCTATATTATATATATGGATATAAGGAGATTGGTGTAAGGACATTGGAACGCGACCTTGAAGATATCGAGTCTATGTTCTGTGTGAATATTTCATACGACCGAAGCAACAATTAGTTATTCAGACTTTGGGGAAAGTAAAAGACTCAAACGTGACCACAATCATGACATAGAGGTTATAAGGAGAAAACTGAATGGAATTTTTTGACGTACAGATAACGACAGACCTTGGAGAGACTATTGTCCTCCAAGTGTCTGCATCTTCGCCACAGTCAGCCGAGATGACAGCTATTAGTATGGTGGAATGTGGAGATGCCGGAACAATAAGCCAAACTGTAGTTGACTGTTTCGCATTATAATGTCGATTTCATGAAATCATTTGGAGAATACACATTTTTATTGTAATTTTGCGTTACGATGGCTCGATTGTTATATATCATAGCGGGATGTAATGGGGCGGGAAAGACAACTGCTTCCATGACAATTCTACCAAAAGCTCTTTTGGTAAGGGAATTCGTGAATGCAGACGAAATCGCCAAAGGATTGTCGCCATTCAACCCCGAAGGAGTAGCAATAGAGGCTGGAAGACTTATGCTTGAAAGGATTGATAGTCTGATTAGAAGAGGAGAGTCTTTTTCCATCGAGACTACACTCGCCACACGCTCATATATCAATCTTGTTAGACGTGCCCACACCGAAGGATACCAAGTGCATCTTATTTACTTTTGGTTGAAATCCCCAGAACTGGCTATGCTGCGAGTAGCTGAGCGTGTTGCCCATGGTGGCCACAATATTCCTCAGGATGTCATTATCAGAAGATATTCCACCGGTATTTCCAACCTTTTCAACCTGTTTTTGAATGAAGTGGATAGTTGGATGATATACGACAATAGTGATAATGATAGAGAAGAAATTGCGGTTGGGGCTAAAGAGATAATAGATATAATCAATTCTGTGAAATTTGAAACAATTAAAAGCTATGTCAGAAAAAGAACTTGAAATATTCCGCAATAAAGTCAGGGCAGGCCTTCTTGAGGCCGAGCGCAACATGCTGCACGAAAAGGCGGCGAGAGGTGAGTCGTGTGTCTATCAAGACGACAACGGACATATATACCGCATTGCCGCTAAGGATGTGATTGCCGCCAACCCTCAGTTTCAATAATGGCTATAAATAACGGACGTTAAATTACTTGTTGACTTGTCAACTTGTTAACTTTGAGCAAGTTTTAACATGCGAACCAACGGTCACTGGCCGAAGGGAAAAGTAAACTTTAATAAACATTACCATACCCTTCGGACGGTAATCGTTGGTTTGCAAGTAGTAAAAGGTGATAAATGAAGATAAATGAAGATAAATGAAGAAAAAGGAGATGAAGACGTATGGCTTACTCAGGCACAGATAGTTGAGATATATCATACTAGTAAGTCCTGTCCTTTCTCATCTAACGTCAGTACTATATTTGCGCTATAATTACAGAGCGGCAATCATTTTCCTGATTGCCGCTCTGTATGTGTCGGGAACGCTGACGAATTATCGAACTTTATAAAGGATTTTGAAAAGGTGGTAAATTTCATAAAAGCGCAACATTATAAACCTTAATTAGCGTAAGACTTTCAGTAGCATTTTTCAATCAAAACAGAGCCTCAACCCCTTACCCGATAGGGCTTTGAGGTAATCAACGTATCTTCGCTTTCGTATTGAAAATGTACTCATTTTCCGTACTCAAATCCGAGTGCTGTCTATTTCTCTGAAAAATTTGGAGCTTATTTATTTAGGTTTTATTTGATTTTTTCTTTTTCCGAGCCTACTTATTATCAAAAAGGGAAAATGTAGCCTTAAGAGAACACAAGACTACATTTTAACACATTAGAAAATAAAAGATTTATACGATTATGAATGCAATTTATCACATTAGACAGAATCAAAATTAAGGCTAACAATAAATATCTGTTAGACCAACAAATTAAATTTAATAAGGACTACGACCATCGTAGTGGGATGCTCAAAGGGGAGTATTATTCTTCAAAAGCAGATGGGGATGTACCTTATAACTTATTCATAGCAACAAGCAAGACCAAGCAGACACTTACGTTAGAGTTTTCAAGTAAAGTGCTTCAAGAGGATTACCCCAAGTTGATTTCAAAGGAAACGATCGGGGATTGTTTAGAGAGGATAAACCAATTAGGCATTTGCCAAATAGATACGCAGGGAATTTTACAAACGGGGTGCATTACCTCAATGGACGTAACTACAGATGTCGATTTAGACCTTACATCCCAAGTATTAGACACGCTCAACGAGAGGGTAGGCAATTACAGACGCTACAAGTGGGAGCATTACGAAAACGAAGGCATAGCATTTTCAAGGGATGTAAAGTCAAGGGATTGCAAGGAAACTCTAATACTATATAACAAGGAGAAGGAACTACAACGACACGACAATCTACCATTTCTTAACTCCATCTCTAACAAACATCAGATGTTGGACTATTACAAGGGAAAGACCCGATTTGAGTTGTCGCTTGATACTCCACGAAAGATTAAGCGTTATACAGAGGTTGAGGACACTTATATAATGGACGTGCTAAACACGAAATCCAACCCCTTACTTAAAGTCTTTGATTCTGTATTTGGTAATGTTGAGGCTTGCAACCCATCCAAGCCTCAAGACTATGACACCTTAACGATGGATTTACTCTTGGCCCAGTATCACAACGACCTTAAGCAGATAGAGCAAACTTTAAGAGGGGTGTTCAAATCCCGCAGTGGACTGACCAAGCGCATGGATAAGATACAAGGGTATTTGGAGGGAAAGCGAGCCTCAACAGATAAGCAAATGAACACACTACAAGATATAAGGGATTTACTCTCATAATGTATCAATACTTGAGTCGTATCATTTTAATCTTTTGGAACGCTCTTGATACAAGGGAAAGGTGTGTCAATGTAATATAAAAAGTTATCTTGAGTCTACACAAATATGTCGTAAAACAAGAAAAAAAAACGTCAAAAAGTTAAGTTTGTTCCAGGTAGTTGGGCAATCTTTCAAATGTTTTTATTATTTTTGCATCGTCATATTGTCTTAATGGGCTTTTGACAGACATATTAGATAGCGCATTTTCGCTTTTCTGAACTTGTGAACTTGGACACTTCACTTATAGGCATATGCCTATTGCTACATCAGAAAGTGGGAAACGCTCTCTTGGTGTGTATTATCGTATTCCAACGATATACTGCCAAGCGGAGTAGTCTTTCCTATTCTGTGTAGCAGGGAGTCCAAGCCCCACAAGGCAGTTTAGGCAAATGGTGACTCCGCTTTTCTTTTATGCCTTCCAAACGTAATAACAACCAGCATCGCAGAGCCACAGATGCTTATAATATTATTGCGTTATGGAAAAAATGTACAAGGCAATACCGTCAGAACTCAAACCATGTTTTTGGTGTGTGGCAAAAAAGCAGTTTGACATTATAAGAAAAGAATGGAAATTCGTTCCCATCGAGGGTGTTCACTTTGCAAGTGAGGAAGAAGCCAAAGCACAGGCAGACTTGCTTAACAAAGAAAACGAGGAAGATGAGAAATTATTTCAATCAGAGTAAGGAGGCGAACTATGAAACAGACTATGACGCTTGCAGGAATACTTCTTACAATTACACTAAGCCTTGCATCATGCAACTTCAATGGTAACTCCGATAATAGTAAGAAGGCAAATATAAATAATGCCGATAGAAATACCGATAGAAATATTCCTACGATATATTGTATTGAACTTATTAAGCTTGCAGAGGAGGGCAATGCCGAAGCTCAATTCAATTTAGCAAGGTGTTATGGAGAAGGGAAGGATGTAGATAAAAATTATGAAGAGGCATTTAGATGGTGTATGAAATCGGCAGAACAGGGCTTTGCTGATGCGCAGGACGCAGTGGGGTGGATGTGTTTTCGTGGAGAAGGAACTCCTGTAAATTATGACGAAGGATTTAAGTGGAGTATGAAAGCTGCAAAACAAGGACATATAAATGCTCAATATAATGTTGGACGATGCTATGAAAAAGGGCATGGAACAACTCAAAATTTCAGTGAAGCTATAAAATGGTATAGGAAAAGTGCTGAAGCAGGGAATGCTTCTGCACAATACACAATGGCACGCTGTTACGAAAAAGGAATAGGGGTTCATCCTGACGGCAACAAAATGTTACTGTGGGTAACTAAGGCTGCCAACCAAGGATTACCAGAAGCTCTTTATGATTTAGCACGAATCTATTTTTACGGCGGTGCCGGAGAAAAAAGAGAAGAAGCAATAAATATACTAAAAAGATTGTCAATAGAGGGTTATCCAGATGCAACTGAATTTTTGATAAAAAGAGGCATTTATTATTAATCTGTCAAAAAGAAAAATAGGCATAGCAAATACAATTTGGACTAATACTTGGCAACTTTTTATAGTCACTAAGTTTGATTTATTGAAAAAATAGGATTACTAACTAAATACTTAATAATATGACATCTATAACTTTTATATTACTTTGTGTTTTTGTAATGGTAGTTGTAAAACGCAGTGATAACGAAAAATTGAAAAATTACACTTCAACTATTATGATTGTGCTTTGCGCAATTATTGCAGTTATTTCATTATTCGTTTTTCTGCAAAGATTTTTTAGTGAAGAGTATAAATCTTTTTACCACCAGACACACGCATTGATTTCTCCATTATTCCCTATTGCTATATCCGTCACATTATTTTTCGCAAGAGAGTACATATTGGGAAAACTGAACAAATGGTATATTCCTTTATTACTTGGTTTAGGAACTTTTATTATATTGAAAATTCCAGCCAATATCAATAAACGTCCAGGTCCTTATGGAGATGCAGAGCAAGAATGGGCGATGAAATGGAATGATATAGAAGAAGTGAAATCAAATCTGAATGGTACTATATGGACACATACTTCATGGATAGATGATGAAGATACGTTCAAGGTGTGGTGTAAGTTGGTATTCCAAAATGATAAATTATATTATTATGAGGTAAATCCCTCTGAAGGTGATTGGGGCGAGCCTCAAGTATGTGATTATACCATTGAAGAACGAAGATATAGCGATTCAGGAAGACGATATATTGGTATATTTTGGCAAAGTGGCCTAATGGGATATGTATTTGTACCTTCTGAAAAGTCAATCAGCTACCAAGGAAGAAATGGATATATTTTTGGTGCAAATCTTGCAATGGAAGATGTTTATCCTTGGAACTAAACGTAGAGTTAAGGCTTATCAATGAATTTTGAGAAAGACCGATTAGCAATAGTCGGTCTTTTTATTTTGCATGATATTTCTCGTTGATGTCGTATTCTGTTATTTTCTCACTTTGCAACGATTCTTTTATTTCGGAGGCAAAGTCAATAAGTGAGTTTATATTGTCCGTCACAAGAGTTTTCCCCCGAAAAACAACAATGGCTGTTAGGTCGTTTTGATCCAGAGAATTATTGAATAAGTCTGCAACTTCTACATTCAGATTACTTGCTATACTTTGAATGGTAGAGAGTTGGGGGTTGCCATTAATTGCACGACTTAAACTCTCCGGCGCAATCTGCATTTTCTCTGCAAGTTGCCGCATGGTTATGCCTTGCTTACGGCAAAGCATTCGTACCGAAAGACTCAAGTTATTTTCCATATCTTCTTATATTTGGGTGCAAAGGTACATAAAATAACTTAAAACATCAATTATTTTAAATAAAATTGAAAGAAAACATCAAAATCTTTTGGTTGTAATTGATTTTTGTTGTATATTTGCATCTGAAAAAAATAACTTAATACATCAAGATAATGGAAAAGAAGAATATAACAGCAGTAATCTACGCAAGAGTATCAACTAACGGCCAAGACTACGAACGTCAGTTGAACGACCTCCGAGACTATGCAAGTCGAATGGGTTATAACGTGGTTAAGGAGTTTGCCGAGAAAATCTCCGGTGCAAAGAAAGTGGCAGAGCGTGAAGCACTAACAGAGTTACTTTCATTCGTTGAGGCTAACCACATTGATAAGGTGCTTATATATGAGTGCAGCCGTTTGTCCCGTAGAGTGGCAGACTTCATAAACATCGTGGATAAGTTGAACGAGTTGCACATTTCTTTATATATACACCAAAACGGACTTGAAACCTTGCAGGCAGATGGTAAGGTAAATCCCATCGCACAACTTGTTATTGGAATGTTGGCCCAGTTCAACAGCATGGAGCGCAACCTCATCCGTAGCCGTATGGAAAGTGGGTATAATAACTTCAGGAATAATGGCGGTGTGGTTGGTCGCAAGGTTGGTTTTCGTAAGTCTGATGAGGCCATGAGAGAGGAATACAAAGAGGAAAGTCGCTTACTACGTAAAGGCTTGAGTCTTCGAAATGTGGCTAAAATTACGGGTACATCCATCAACACACTGCGAAAAGTTAAGGCGATTTGTTAAATAATTGCCTTTTCCTTTGGTTATATGGATATCCTGCATTATATTTGAAATCGAGGGCAAAATTAATAGTCCTAATCGGTCTTTGAAATAGTGAAAACGCTGAATGTCCATATCAAACAAATAGATAATAAAAACGTAAAAGGTATTAGAAAATGACATAAGAATTAATAATTCAATTTGGGTTTTAACGTTGTCCCAATGCCGTACAACAGACTTGCTCACCCGTGACGGGTGGCACACAGCAAGAGGCAGGAACAATAAATAACCCGCTTGTTCGGGGTGTTATTCTCAACGTAATAATGTTTAGAGACAATGAGATTAACGAATATAAGACAGATTTCTGCAAAATAGGTTTGACGAATGAGGAGGAGCAGAAACAAGTATTAGAGTTCCTTTACACACTTGGAACGATTATATATCAAGTCAAACAAGATAATAATGAAATAAAGATTTTGGATTATGGCAAAGAAGAAGTTAAAGAAGAAAGTTGTTGAATATGCCAACCTTGAGCATAAGGTGGCTGCGTTATGGACCAGAGTCAGCACAGCTAAGCAAGAGAATGAAAATTGCAGTCTTGACAATCAGAAAAAGATTTGCAGAGAGTTTGCAGAGGCTAAAGGTATTACCATCAAACGTGAGTTTGGTGGTACACACGAATCAGCAAAGACAGAGGGCGAACTATATAATAAAATGATTTCAGAGGTGGCAAAAGACAAAGAGATAAACATTATCTTGGTTTATTCCTTCGACAGGTTCAGCCGTGCAGGTTTGGAAGCAGCCGCAACTAAGGCATATCTGAAAAGCAAAGGCATCTATGTGGTGTCAGCAACACAATTGACTGACCCTGATAGTGCACAAGGTGAATTGATGGAAAACTTATATTTCATTTTCAGTCAGTTTGAGAATCAGATGCGCAGGGATAAAGCAGTAATGGGAATGACTGAATGTATTAAGCGAGGGGAGTGGTATGGGAAGCCTCCACTTGGTTACGACCATACAAAGGAGGGAAAAACGCACATTCACAAAGTTAATGACATTGGCCGCAAACTTCGCAATGCTTGGATATGGAAAGCCAACGAAGGTGCAAGCGATATTGAGATTATCAAGCGATTGCGAGCGTTGGGAGTGAACACAAATCGGAAGCACCTCAATAAGATATTGCAGAACAAATTTTATTGTGGGTGGATTGTCAATAGTCTGCTTGATTACGAGCCAATCAAAGGCACACAAGAGATATTGATTGACGAAGATACATGGAACAGAGCCAATGGCTTAAGTCGTGCAGGATATGAGCAACAAGAGGTCACAGAAAACTTTCCATTAAAACGGCATGTGAAGTGTGCAGAGTGTGGAGGGTATATTACGGGATATACCGTTAAGGCCAAAGGTAAAGATTACTATAAGTGCAACACAAAAGGTTGTAAGTGCAATCGCAGTTCAAGCATTATGCACGACCTTTATAAAGAGTTGCTGAACACCTATCAGATACCAACGGAATTTGTTCCGGTGCTGTCAAAAGTACTGCATAAGGTATTTGATGACTTTAACAGCAATAAAAGCACTATGCGCAAAGATTTGAAGAAACGGCAATCAGAGGTGAAAAACAAAATTGAGAAGGTCCAGGTGCGTTATGGTCTTGGGGAAATCTCAGAAAGCGTTTATCAAACAACCATCCGCACATTAAACAAGGAATTAGCAGAAATTGAGAGCGGACTTGCTGAAGCAGACAAAAATCTATCGAACCTTCAGAAATTCATAGACGAAGCAATTGCAATATCTTGTAAATTAGGCACTTTGTGGCAAAATGGAGATTTCGCAAGTAGGCAAAAACTTCAAAATTTGGTATTTCCGAACGGAATTTACTTTGACAAGAATACAGACGATTATCGAACCGATACCGAGAATGAAGTGTTTAAGATGTTCCGTTTATTTTCAAGCAGTTGCGGAAAGGATATAGAAAAAGCGACAACCGATATTGACCGATTGTCGCCTTTGGTCGGGATGAGGCGACTCGAACGCCCGACCCCTACGTCCCGAACGTAGTGCGCTACCAACTGCGCTACATCCCGAATGGCATGTTAATACCACACCTTATCCATAAGGCGCTGCAAAGTTACATCTTTTTTCTGAGAAATGTCTTTCTTGTCCTATATTTTTTTGATATTATTGGAATAAAAAGAGCGATGTCTCGTCATTCCATATAACAATAAAGTGTTGAAATAGTGAAGTCTCGTCATGGAACGACACCTATGAGTTTCTTTGCTGTAATCCCGAGATATGGAATCAGTTTTTCATATGGAATGACAAATTCCGGTGCGCCTGCTGCATAGCATGCAATCTCATATGGCTGATAGATGAAAAGGACACCCTTTTCTGTGAACAGGGGACTGCAGGCTGGCAAAGGAACAACAGTCAAATCAATCAATCCACAAGTATTTAGCTCCTCATCAGTGTCAACATTGAAGTAGCTTTTCAATCCCTCTTTCATTAATCTCTGGAATCCTGCGGCGTTTGTATTGCGGAACAAGTCCCATCCTATACGCCTCCCATCATCTTTGCGGAAAGTCATTCCTGTATGTGAGGAAAGACCATGTGCTCCGCCTGTGTATATATAGCCTTCATGGCGATATGTCACAAAGTTGTCTGCTACACAGACTGCATTGAACCGACTCTCCCATGCGAACAATGGACCATCCCCATCTTCTCCCGATATCTCCTGCTGCTCCACGTGCAATGCCTTTACATTCAAGTCAAAGGAATGCCTCATCATGTCATACAGTGTGTTGGCATTGTCTGGATGACCATTGCCCAATTCCTCAGCTATGAACTCACCAATTGCTTTTGTCAGTATAGAGTTGGCGTTTACAGGTAGGTCAGCTACGATTTTATACTCTCCAGTCTTGTCTATGAGTGACAAGCTGTCGGTTTTGAATGTAACCATCTCCGTAGCGTTCTGTGCCATTATGCAACAGGCTTGTACAAATAACATGACAGCCAGCAAGACGTGTTTTCTGATTATGTTTCCCATGTCGTTACTTTGATGATTATTATTTCCTACAAAAACAGAAAAGTCGGATTATGAGCAATAGACATTACCCACATCCGACTTCTGTCACTTTAATTTATAATTAGAGATTTGGATTTATCTCGCTCCATTTTGCAATTTCCGGCACGATGTTAAGAGTTACGAGTTCATCGCGCATTTTGCAAAGATGCTCATAGCTTGCGTCAAGCTTGGCATTCTCCTCAGCCGTGCCCTCTGGCATCTCGTAATGAGCTCCTGTAGTGTCGAGAGTTGTCTTCATTGCCATCATGATATGATTGTACTTCTCGTTGCTCACGTATGTTCCAACCGGGAAGCGGAAAGCCTCTCCACCCATTACTGAACGAATCATCTCTACAGAAAGATAAGCCGGACTCTGGAATGAAGAACGTCCACGAAGCTCAATAATCTTGGCTCCACCCTGTGTAACATCCTTCTTCATCTGCTCCCATTCAGCCTCTGGGAATTCCTCTGTTCCCACGATGTCTGTCAGTTTTCTGCCATCGATAGTAACATGGCTTCCGAAAACAGCCATCTGCTCACCATGTCCTCCGTATGTTGCACATCCTTTGACCTCACTCTGCATCACACCGAATTTCTTTGCAAGTGCACTCTGTAGGCGTGTTGAGTCAAGAGCAGCAAGAGTTGTGACCTGTGAAGGCTTCAGTCCTGAGTACAGTAGAGTAACAAGACCGGTAAGGTCAGCTGGGTTGAAAATGATAACCACGTGTTTTACATCTGGGCAGTACTGCTTGATATTCTTTCCAAGTCCCTCGGCAATCTCACAGTTTCCTTTTAGAAGGTCCTCTCGTGTCATTCCTGCTTTACGTGGTGCACCACCAGAAGAGATGATGTATTTAGCGTTGGTGAATGCCTCCTTGGCATCTGTTGTAGCCGTAATCTTGACATCACCAAAACCACTCTGGCGCATTTCCTCAGCGACACCCTCCGGAGAGAATACGTCGTAAAGGCAGATATCACTCGTAAGTCCCATTGTAAGGGCTGTCTGAACCATGTTAGAACCAATCATTCCGGCTGCGCCGACGATGGTGAGTTTCTCGTTTGTTAAAAATCCCATTACTGCTGTGTTTTTAATATTTTAATAATTGTTATGTCTCAAAATCTTCTTTTGGTAGTGACTGATACCTAAAGTACCGCAAAAGTAATAAAAAAACATGTACCATTATAATTTAGCAGTCAGATAATTTGTTATTAATTCTAAAACTTCATACCTTTGTAATGTCTATATGGCAAATTGAAGAATTATGAAACAGGTTATAGCGGAAAGACTGGCATCTTTGAGAGAGGTGATGAGAGAAGAAAGGCTTGCTGCCTTTATTTTTCCAAGTACTGACCCCCATAATGGAGAATATGTCCCAGACCACTGGAAATCGAGGGAATGGATTTCCGGATTCAGTGGCTCGGCTGGAACAGCGGTAGTAACGATGCACTCTGCTGCTCTATGGACTGACTCCCGATATTTCATAGCTGCCAAGGAGCAACTGGAAGGCACGGAGTATGTGCTTATGAAAGAGCGTATAAACGGTACACCATCCATTGCAGAATGGATAGCCCATGAAATATCCGAAAGGAGAAGCACGGAGGTTGGCATCGATGGAACTTGCTGCTCAGTAAGCTACGTAAGGCAGTTGAAAGAGGAGCTGCGTGGAAATGGAGGTTTGACACTCAGGATAAACCTTGACCCAATGGCAAGGATATGGAAAGACCGTCCTGAGATACCACTTGGTCCTGCCGTGGTTCATAGAAAGGAATGGGCAGGCGAGGATGTTACGTCAAAGATTGACCGCATAAGGCGTGCCCTTATCCGCAACCATGCTGTTGGAATGCTGGTTTCATCCCTCGACGATATAGCATGGACGCTCAACATTCGAGGAACGGATGTGCATTGCAACCCGGTCGTTGTGGCTTATCTGCTTATATCTCCTGACAAGGTCACTCTCTTTATAGACCAGAGGAAGATTGACGGGAAAGTGGGACGACATCTTAATGACAACGGCATAGACATAGAGGAATACGGAAGGACAAGGGAGTCACTGGCAAGATACAACGATTACAACATTCTACTTGACCCATCCGAGACAAGTTGCTTGTTGGCTCAGGCTGCAAGATGCAATATAGTGGAAGCACCCTCACCAATTCCCATGTTGAAAGCCATCAAGAACGATACGGAACTTGAGGGATTCCGCAATGTCATGGTAAGAGACGGAGTAGCAATGGTGAAATTCCTGAGCCGTCTTGACAAATGGGTTCGACAAGGAGGTCTCACAGAGATAGAGGTTGACAGGAGGCTCACCTCATTCCGTAAAGAGCAGAAAGGATTTCGTGATTTGTCTTTCGACACTATAGCCGCTTATGGAGCGCATGGAGCCATCGTTCATTATGAGGCTACGGAAGAAACTGATGTGGAGTTGCAGCCACGAGGCTACATACTTATTGACAGTGGGGCGCAGTATGACGAGGGAACGACAGACATCACCCGTACAATAGCACTGGGACCACTCACAGAGGAAGAGCGCAGGGTATATACGCTTGTCCTGAAAGGACATATCCAGCTTCAGCTGTTGAAATTCCCCCGGGGAGCCAGTGGCACACAGCTTGACGCAATAGCTCGCATGGATTTATGGAAGGCAGGACTCAACTATATGCATGGCACAGGTCATGGTGTCGGCAGCTGTCTCAATGTCCATGAAGGACCGCATCAGATAAGGATGGAATATCGTGGAGCTCCTATATATGAAGGCATGACCGTAACCGATGAGCCTGGAATATACATGGAAGGAAAGTTTGGCGTGAGAATAGAGAACACTCTTGCCGTTGTTCCATATATGTCAACGGAATTTGGAGAATTCCTTCAGTTTGAGACTCTGACCTTATGTCCTATTGACTTGTCTCCCGTTATACCAGAACTGCTTACGGCAGAAGAGAAGTCATGGCTTGACAGCTACCATAAGAGAGTTTATGACTCTCTGAGTCCCTATCTCGATGAAGAAGAAAAAAAGTGGCTGATGTCAGTCAGCCACTCTATATGAGGAAGATTATATCGTTTCATATCAGTCGGATATCGCCTTCTTGATAAGACCTTCCAGCTCCTCGCACAGTTCAGGATTATCCTTGAGCAGTGCCTTTGTAGCGTCACGTCCCTGTGCAAGGCGCGAGCCGTTATATGAGAACCAGGAGCCGCTCTTCTGTATTATGCCATACTCAACTCCGAGATCTACAAGTTCTCCTATCTTTGATATTCCCTCACCGAACGTTATCTCGAATTCAGCCTTTCTGAACGGAGGAGCAACCTTGTTCTTGACAATCTTGACACGCACTTGGTTTCCAATAACCTGATCGCCGTCCTTTATGCTCGTAACACGGCGTATGTCAAGACGCACACTGCTGTAGAATTTAAGAGCGTTACCACCGGTTGTTGTCTCAGGATTGCCAAACATGATGCCTATTTTCTCCCTGAGCTGATTTATGAATATACATGTCGTATTTGTCTTGCTGATAGTGGAGGTGAGCTTTCTAAGAGCCTGGCTCATAAGTCGCGCCTGTAGTCCAACGGCATTGTCTCCCATGTCTCCCTCAATTTCCTTTTTCGGAGTGAGTGCAGCCACGGAGTCAATAACAATGATGTCAATGGCAGAGGAGCGTATCAACTGGTCGGCTATCTCAAGAGCCTGCTCGCCATTGTCTGGCTGTGCTATCCAGAGATTCTCTACATCAACACCGAGTTTTGCAGCGTAGAATCTGTCGAAAGCATGTTCTGCATCAATGAATGCAGCGATGCCTCCTTGTTTCTGTGCCTCAGCAATTGCATGTATGGCGAGTGTGGTCTTTCCTGATGATTCAGGTCCGTATATCTCGATAATCCTACCTTTTGGATATCCACCTACACCGAGAGCAACATCCAGCCCGATACTTCCTGTCGGGATAACCTCGACATTCTCGATGCTGTCATCTCCAAGTTTCATTATTGAACCTTTTCCAAAGTCCTTTTCTATCTTTGCCATTGCAGCCTGTAGTGCTTTCAGTTTGCCTTCCTGTGCGCTAACGGCTGCCTCTTCGTCTTTCTTTGCCATGATATGTCTGATTCTTATAGTTTGTTTACTCTATTGTATCATAACTCCAGGTCTCCGTTGAACACCTCATGCCAAGGCAGTCCCTGAATGTTTAGCTGTTCCATGAAAGGATCTGGGTCAAAGTCTTCTACATTCCATACGCCGGGTTTACGCCACAGACCTTTGAAGAACATCATTGCTCCAATCATGGCTGGCACACCTGTTGTATAGCTAACGCCCTGCATTCCAGTCTCCTTGTAAGCCTCCTGATGCTTGCAGTTGTTATATACATAATATGTCAGTTCCTTGCCATCCTTCATTCCGCGAATGCGGCAACCGATACTTGTCTCACCATCATAGTTCTCTCCAAGGTCTTGCGGATTTGGAAGCACTGCTTTCAGGAACTGCAGTGGCACGATCTTTACCTTTGCTGTTTCAGATGGGTTGTCGGCAAGAGGGGCCTCGTACTCTATCTCGTCTATCCTGCTCATGCCAATATTCTGAATCACGTCAAGATAAGTGAGATACTGCTGTCCGAAGGTCATCCAGAAACGCGCCTGTTTGATAGTTGGATAATTCTTCACTAAACTTTCCAGTTCCTCATGATGCATGAGATAACTCTCGCGTGGTCCGATGTTCGGATATGTCAGTGCCTTGTGAACCTCAAGCGGCTCGGTTTCTATCCACTCTCCGTCTTTGTAGTACAGTCCCTTTTGTGTTATTTCCCTGATATTTATCTCTGGATTGAAATTAGTGGCGAAAGCTTTATGATGGTTTCCCGCATTGCAGTCAACAATGTCAAGATAGTTGATTTCATCGAAATGATGCTTTGCAGCGTATGCTGTATATATACCGGACACACCTGGGTCGAAACCGCATCCAAGTATTGCCGTCAACCCTGCCTTTTCAAACTTGTCCTTATATGCCCACTGCCATGAGTATTCGAAATGTGCCTCGTCCTTTGGTTCGTAGTTGGCAGTATCGAGGTAGTTTACTCCACATGCAAGACAAGCGTCCATAATGGTCAAGTCCTGATATGGAAGAGCCAGATTGACAACCAATTCAGGCTTGTAGTCACTGAACAGAGCCTTTAGCTGCTCCACATCGTCAGCATCAACCTGAGCAGTCTTTATGTCAGCGTTAATACCCGAAGCATGGATAGCTTCTACTATCTTGTCACACTTCTCCTTCCTGCGGCTTGCAATCATGAACTCTCCGAACACTTCCTTGTTCTGTGCAATTTTGAAAGCCGCTACCGTAGCGACTCCTCCTGCGCCAATCATCAACAGTTTTCCCATTCTATTCTATTTTAATTACTTTATTTAAGTTTCGCATGTACTCAACTTTAGAAGTTAAAAGGAGCCAAATGTTTCACCCCTGAAAGGGTATTTGATTACTGATTGTTGATTGCTGATTATTGATTATTGACGGGTATTGGCTTATCATAACTCCCCAACATAACTCCCCAGCATAACTCCCCAGCATAACTCCCCATCATAACTTCTTTCTTGCCTTCCTTTACTTGCGAAAGTTGAGTTACTTTATTTCATTTGCTTTTATTCCCAATGCGCTCATCAGTGAATATCCCAGTATTTCCTGCCGGAAATTTCCTCCTTGCATAGGTTGCATGGAGAACACTGTTAGTCGCTTGTCGTCATCGACCTTCTCCAGTGCATGCCTTACATGGTCGTAGTCTCTTTCTGCATTTGGTATAACCATCACCCGTTTCACCTCCTTCTGTGCGCATATCGTGTTCAATATGTCAATGAAGAAATCTGAGCTCTCAACCATTTCCTCAACAGGATATGAGCTGAACGAGAACTCTCCAAGATGGTCTTTGAAAGCCATGCCGTCGAGGTCTTTCTGAAAATTCGCAGGCACAAAGTTGTCCATTGCCTTCTTTAGCCTGTCATGTATGAGTATAACCAGTACTTCGTTGTCTCCCTCACGTATTCCACCGTCGAGAGCCACACAGTCAACCCATTTTGCCATGTCGGCAGGTGGAATCCTTCTTCCTATCATTCTTTCGAAGTTTACAATGAGGTCAAAGGCGACATTGTCTATGTGGTCAGCATCAGCAATTATAACATTCTCGCTCCAATGTACTTTATTCCTTATATTGTTCTCCATAGATGCAAAGTTAATGAAAGTAGAAGACAATACAAAACAAAACAGACAGTTTTTTCTTTGATTGCTGAGACATGCTACTGGTTAGCCATATTGTTTCTGCCTGTTGTTTGTCCGCCGACTGTAGAAATATAATGAAAGCGACGAGGTAGTTCCATTGTTTGTTGGAGCCGCCTCATCGCTTTATTCTATCTTTGTCTTATAAGGACATAGGGTTAAGCCTCATCCTCTCCTGATTTCTTGGTTGTCGTTTTTCTTGTCGTGCGTTTTCTTTTTGGTTTCTCGTCCGTTGGCTTTGATGTCTTTACGCCTGCCAGTTCTGGGTCTATCATGATGCGTCCGCAGTATTCACACACGATGATTTTCTTGTGCATCTTGATGTCGAGTTGCCTCTGTGGTGGAATCTTGTTGAAACATCCACCGCATGCGTCACGCTGCACATAAACGATGCCGAGTCCGTTTCTTGCATTCTTCCTGATGCGTTTGAAACTGGTGAGGAGTCTTGGCTCTATCTTTGCCTCAAGGTCTTTTGCCTTGTCTCTGAGTTCATCCTCCTCTTCCCTCGTCTCCTGCATTATTTCGTTGAGTTCTTTTTTCTTGTCAACAAGGTCTGCCTCACGCTCTGAGAGAAGGGCTTTCGTTTTTTCCAGTTCTTCAGACCTGTCCTGCACTCTTATGGTCGCCTCTTTTATTTTCTTGTTGCACAGCTCAATCTCAAGGGTCTGGAATTCTATTTCCTTACTCAGCATGTCATACTCCCTGTTGTTTTTAACTTCATTGAGTTGCTGCTTGTATTTCTCGAGACTTGCCTGTGCGTTTGCTATTTCTCCCTTCCTGCTTACGATAGCATTCTGGAACTCGCTTACTTCCAACTCAATTTTCTCAATACGGGTATTGAGACCTTCAATCTCGTCCTCAAGGTCTTGCACCTCAAGAGGCAGTTCACCTCTGAGGGCTCTCTTGCCGTCGATAGCTGAAAGTGTTGTCTGCAACTGATAGAGGTTCTTCAGTTTCTCCTCTACTGTTAGGTCTTTCGGATCGTTTTTCTTTGCCATAATATTTAAAAATTTTCTTGTTGTTCTTTAGAATCCTGAATCCCAAGGAATACCAATGGTCACAGATACAGTATTGGATTGGTATTTGTTTTTGTCAGCAGGCATTCCACCTCAGGACACTCCCTGTTGATTATATCCCTGAATATCTCGTTTGTGAACTGCTCGCTCTGATAGTGCCCTATCACCGCAATCTGTATCTCTTGTTCATGTCCAAAGAACTCATGATAGTGCATCTCACCTGTTATGAATGCGTCAGCTCCATGGTCAATGGCTGTCAGAAGGGCAAACGAACCGGCACCTCCACAAATAGCGACCTTCTGTATTTTCCTTTTCAGCAGCTGATTTGCCTGTACGCAGTCAACATTAAAGATGCTTTTCACCTTTTGTATGAATTCCTGGGCAGACAAGGGCTTTTCTTCAATTCCCATAACCACACTTCCGTAAGGTATCTTTTCGCCGTTGATGTCCATACTTCTGCATTCAAGAGTCTCTACATCACTAAGTCCAAGCTTGTCTGCTATCCTGTAGTTCACTCCTCCTACAGCATTGTCCATATTGGTATGCATGGCAAGAATGGCAATATCGTTCTTTATAGCTTTTGCCACACATCTCTGCACGTAGTCAGCACCTGTTATACTTGAAAGTTTGTGGAATATGAGTGGATGGTGTGCCACTATGAGATTGCATCCTCTTGCAATAGCCTCATCAACCACCGCCTCAGTGACGTCAAGACACAATAAAGCCCCTGAAACTTCCGCCTCTGTCAATCCAACCTGCAAGCCAGCATTGTCGTAGCTCTCTTGCAAGGGCAGGGGCGCGAAACGCTCAAGGGCATCAACCACTTTATTTATTTTCACGCTTATATAGCCTTTCTGTTTATGTTTTAGAATGCAAAGTTATTAAAAACCAAGCTATAGTAGCTGTATGATGCAGCATAATTTGTTTTTTTTAACTATTCTACATCCACTCGTCCAGGTTAGCTGTTGCTTCTATCTTGTCCTCCACGTCATCATCGAGATTTGGGAAAAAGTCGAATCCCGTTATCCTTTCCACCTCGTCAACGGTGTTGACATAGTCACCTTTAGGCCTGTTTCCGTCCTTGTTCTTATAGACAAACCCTATGGCGGCAGGTTCAGGCGTTGTTCTCATCACCACCTTGAAGAAAGCCTCAGGCACCACCACCTTGTTTCTTCCTATTCTCTTGTGTGTGGATTTGTAGAGTATTGGCCCACATACTATATATATGTCACCATATTTCTTAGCCCAGCGGCGGCATTGGTTTTCCATCTCGTTCCAGTCGCCAACATTTAGTCCATGGTTCTGTGGACACATGTTTGTGAAAAGGAACGACTCCATCATGGCATCCTCATCCCATTTGTTGTCGGCAGCTGGACACATGTGTCCTCTGTCATATCCAGAGTTGTAATAGTCGTCATCTGTGGCTTTAGGATAATCCACGTCGTCATCCTCATGGAATGCTTTCCGTGGTCTCTTCACATTGCCCTCCGTATGTTCTCTCGTAAGATGCCATGCCACCCAGAACGGAATGCGTGCCTCGCTGTTGTATGCGGTAGTGTATCCCTTCCTACGTAGAACAATCCAATTGTCAGAGTCCGTAGAGGTTGGAATCTCATAACTCTGAGTTTGCCCAGAAGGCATATCCCCTTCAAAGGCTTTGCCTCCTTTAGCGACATCGTTTATTCCTCTGTCCTCTATTTGCTGATATATTTCATCCTTAGTGTTTACGAAAGCTGCCGCAATGCGCTTTGTCCTCGCATCGCACGACACAAGTTGAAAGGCAACGATTGCAATGCAGACCGATGACAGGACGGAGAGAGCGTTATTCTTGAAGTTGCGCATGTTTTCTTTTATGCTAATAAACGTGGACAAGATAAAAACAAGAACAGCAATCAACCTGTTTGTTCATCAGCAGAACATCATGCCTTTGAGAATGTCCTTTGCAGCCTGTTCTCCCCTGTAATATGCAAGGATTGTTGCTGCATACTCGAATGTCGCTGCCGGTCCCTTGCCAGTAATTATATTGCCATCCTCCTGTACGAGAGCTGCCGTGTATTCCGCACCATCAAGAAATTTCTCGAAGCCAGGATAGCAGGTGGCTTTCCTGCCTTTCAGGATGCCAAGCTGTCCGAATACCATTGGAGCGGCACATATTGCTCCAAGGCGTTTGCCTTTCTCGTAATGGGAAATGAGTAGTTTTCCTAACCCTTGATGGTCTCGCAAGTTTGTAGAACCTGGCATACCACCAGGCAACAACAGCATGTCTGCACTATCAAAATCACAATCTGCAAACATCAAGTCAGCCTCGACCTTTATTCCGTGAGCAGACGTAACGCTTTTTGATTCTGTCATACTCACCGTCTTGATGTCCACGCCTCCTCTTCTGAGGACGTCAACTACACCCAGGGCCTCTACATCTTCGAAGCCTTCTGCAAGAAATTCATATACTTTAGCCATAATGATATAGAATTAAAGAAATCCAACGACCGTTTAACTCTCACTGCAAAGATAATCTATTTTGTTCATAAATGAGTCAGGAAAAGCCGATTATTTAATCGGTAATATATGATTTACGAGAAATTAACACCACTTTCTCCTTATTCGCTGATAAAATTATTATTTTTGCAAAAACTATTAAATCAAAAACAATGAAAAGACTATTTTCTTTTATCATCGCTATTGTCATTTCTACAATTGCGCAAGCCCAGACAGGCGTAAGAGTTACTACACAAAATGGTGTACTGGAAGGTACGGAAACATCAGGCATCAAGGTCTTCAAAGGCATCCCGTTCGCACAGCCTCCCGTTGGAGAGTTAAGATGGAAGGCGCCGAAACCCGTAGAGCCTTGGACGGATGTCAGGCAATGCAAGGAGTATGGACCCAACCCCATGCAGGAGGCATTGTTTGGTGACATGAATTTTGGCACAGACAAGATGAGCGAGGACTGTCTCTATCTTAACATCTGGACACCTGCAAAGGATAAGGACGACAGACTGCCGGTTGTCATATATTTTAATGGTGGCGGACTGATGGCAGGCAGCGGCAGTGAACCGAGATATGCCGGAATGTCCATGGCAAGGAAAGGTGTCATTGGCATTACAGCCAACTATCGTGAAGGGATATTCGGATTCTTCGCACATCCCCAGTTGTCGGCTGAGACACCATACAAAGGTTCTGGCAACTATGGCTTTATGGACCAGCAGGCAGCCATACGCTGGGTCAAGGATAATATCAAGGCGTTCGGAGGAGACCCTGCCCGCATTACGATACTGGGTGAGTCGGCTGGCTCCATGTCTGTAAGCGCACTCATGGCTTCGCCTTTGTCAGAAGGACTATTCTCGCAGGCCATGGGGTCAAGCGGTTCTGTTCTGGGCTACACTCCTATCGCCACTCTAAAGGAAGCCGAACTGAAAGGCAAGGAAATGATGAAGCAACTTGGATGCAAGTCTCTCAAAGAGATGCGCCTGCTCCCGGCAGACACACTGATGAAGAGGGCTGCCGTCAAGTCTGTGCCTATATATAATATTGACAACTATTTCATGCCATGCCAGCCATCAGAGATATACGAAAAGGGAGAGCAGATGAAAGTGCCGCTCCTTGTTGGTGGAAATTCACTCGAGATGACTCCCATGGCTTTCTTCGGAGGCATATATATGAATGGCAGGACACCCACCATGGATGACGTGCGCATTGCTGCCAGCACACTGTTTGGAGAATACACAGACGAGATGCTCAACCTCTACGGCTTCACATCGGGGGATGATGTACTAAGGCAACCTGGCATAGACTTCTCAAACGACAGGTTCATATCATACAGCACATGGAGATGGGCTGATGCCCACCGAAGGACAGGAGGAATGCCAGTATATAAATATATGTATTGCAAGGAACGACCAAGAATGGTGGTAGAAGGAAAAGTGGCCGGTCTTGCGGGAGGTGTCTATGACAAGGACGAAAACGCTCCTAAGCTGCCTGAAGTAAGGGGGGCTGTGCACTCAGCCGACATAGAATATGCAATGGGCAACCTGCCAACCAACCGCATATACGACTGGCAACCAGAAGACTATATGGTGTCGGATATATTCATGGGGTATTATGTCAACTTCATAAAAACAGGCAATCCAAATGGTCTCGGACTTCCGGAATGGAAAACATATAACCCTGACGTACAGCCTGCATTGCTCGTAATTGATACTGATACCAGAATGACATGCAACGACAAGGAAGAGAAACGCTATCATAGAATGAACGAAATATTCAACAAGTAAAAACCTAAATGACAGAAACGGAAATAAAAACACAGAGAAATCCTCTCCTTATATATATATACTTAATAGCGACACTGTTGATATGTGCAAGTGAGGGAATGGCACAGAGAGAGACTCTGAATTTCGATAAAGGCTGGAAATTCTCTTTCGGAAATGCTGCATCTCCTGAAAAGGACTTCGGATGCGGAACCGAGTATTTCAACTATCTCACTAAGGCAAACTCAATACACAACGAGGGACCATACTGCAATAAGTTCGATGACAGCTCATGGAAAACGGTAAATCTCCCTCACGACTTTGTCGTTGACCTTCCTTTCGCCCCCGAGGCAAGCCATTCGCATGGCTACAAGACAGTGGGACATAAGTATCCCGAGACATCTGTGGGATGGTACAGAAAGACATTCCGCATCGACAGCATCGACTATGGGAAGCATATTGAGATATTGTTCGACGGAACATTCCGCGATGCAAGGGTGTGGGTCAATGGTTTCTATTGCGGAGGCGAGCCAAGCGGATATCTCTCCCATCATTACGACATCACCGACTACATCAACTACGGAGGCGACAATGTCGTCTGTGTTCGTACCGACGCAACACTTGAAGAAGGATGGTTCTACGAGGGAGGTGGCATCTATCGACATGTATGGCTAAACAAGACCAGTCCGTTGCATATCGCACAGGATGGTCTGTCGGTAACGACATCATTCCGAAAAAAGGACTCTGATTATTCAAGGGCTCTTGTGAATGTGGCTGCTGACATATTCAACGCTTCGCACGAGGAACTGAAATGCAAGATACGATACACCATCCTCGATGCGGAAGGAAAGACCATTTGCAACAGCGACGGCATCAACGGTCACATGCCTCTTCTACGGTTTAAGGCTATGCAGACAAGAAAGCATCAGTATAAAGTCACCATCCCTATCAGCAATCCACACTTGTGGAGTCCAGACACTCCTTATTTATATAATATGGTTGCTGAGGTGATGGTTGACGACATTGTCGTTGATAGCAAGAGCGTGAAGTTTGGAATAAGGGACGTGGTGTTCGACAAGGACAGGGGACTTATCCTCAACGGCAAGGAATTGGAAATAAAAGGTGTCAACATGCATCAGGACCATGCTGGCGTGGGAGCAGGAATACCAGATGCCATACAGATATATAGGATAAAGCAACTGAAGGCTCTGGGATGCAACGCCTATCGTTCTTCCCACAATCCTATGTCTCCGGCAATGCTCGACGTATGCGACTCGCTGGGCATGATGGTCATTGACGAAAATCGTCTATCCGGATGCAGCGAATATGAGATAAACAGCCTCAGACGCATGATACGCCGTGACAGGAACCATCCGTCTGTCATACTCTGGAGCGTAGGCAACGAGGAATGGGGCATCGAATGGACAGAGAAAGGCGAGAGGATAGCCGCCACCATGCGAGACTATTGCCATATCTTTGACCCAACACGCGAGATGACATTCGCCACGAGTGGAGGACCTACCGTGGAAGTGCCAGTCGATGTAGCCGGCTACAACTACATCATGCAGAATCCAATAGAGGAACATCGCCAGAAATATCCTGAACGTAAATGTTACGGTTCCGAAGAGACTACAGGATGTGGTACACGTGGTGTCTATTATCCTGACCCGGAAGGAAGATGGATGCCGGCACTCAACAGGCGGGCTGATGCCAAGGACAGCACATTCAATGTCATAGAGCGAGGATGGAAATTCTATGCTGACCGACCATGGGCTGCTGGTTGTTTCTACTGGACAGGATTTGACTATCGCGGAGAACCAAATCCTTTGAAATATCCCGCCACAGGCTCTGAGTTCGGTATTCTTGACTACTGTGGATTCCCGAAAGACGAGGCGGAATACCTAAGGGCATGGTGGACAGACACGCCTGTCCTGCACATACTGCCCCACTGGAACCTTCAGGGACATGAGGGCGAGGAAGTAAGTGTATGGGCTTACTCCAACTGCGACGAAGTGGAGCTATTCTGCAATGGTAAATCCTTGGGAAAGAAAACCATGCCACGCAATGGACACCTTGAATGGACAACTGTTTACAAGCCAGGCGAAATAAAAGCCATAGGCTTCAACAAAGGAAAACGAATACTGACAAGAAGCATAGCCACAACAGGTGAAGCGTCTGTGCTCACTGCACAAGCAGACCGTTCTACCATCAATGCTGACGGAGCTGACGTGGCAGTGGTGAACATCTCTGTCAAGGACAAGAAAGGCAGGGTCGTTCCTACAGCTTCCATACCATTGAGCATCCATGTAGAGGGACCTGCCAAAATACTTGGGGCTGGAAACGGTGACCCAGCCTTCAAGAATAGCGAACGCCCCGACAGTTCCTCACCATGCGACTTCCAAATATCTTCCTTCAATGGGTATGCACAAATCCTTGTGCAGTCTTCAGAGAAGGCAGGTAATATCCTTGTAACCATATCCTCTAATGGCTGCAAGCAAACGACAGTGAGCCTTCATGCAGACAGTATGTAGGTTAAAAAAACATAAATATTTGCCTGCATCATAAATATGGAGATGGTATTATTGTGAAAAATAGTACCTTTGCAGTCCGATTATTTGTCGGGGATACACTTAGAGTCCCCTTGTGCAGGAGTGTTAATAGTGGAGCATTTGGCCGTGCCCATGGTTAGTGAATCGCCTGTACGAATTAAATTTAAACAATTGTTTTTTAGTAGTAATTAAAATTTTAAGATGAACACATTAAGTTACAAGACTATTTCCGCCAACAAGGAAACAGTTAACAAGGAGTGGGTCGTTATTGACGCGACTGACCAGGTTGTAGGTCGTCTGTGCTCAAAGGTAGCGAAGTTACTCCGTGGAAAGTACAAGCCAAACTTCACTCCACACGTGGATTGTGGCGACAACGTAATCATTATCAACGCAGCCAAGGTGGTATTCACCGGCAAGAAAGAGACTGATAAGGTTTACACTCGCTATACTGGTTATCCTGGTGGTCAGCGTTTCAACACACCGGCAGAGCTTCGCAAGACAAATGGTGGTGTTGACAAGATTATCCGCCATGCTGTAAAGGGTATGTTGCCAAAAGGTCCGTTGGGTCGCAGCATTCTCAACAACCTCTATGTGTATGAGGGTACAGAGCATAAGCAGGAGGCACAGAAGCCAAGGGCTATAGATATTAACCAGTATAAATAATAAAAAAAGATGGAATTAATTAATGCAATTGGCCGTCGCAAGAGCGCTGTAGCTCGTGTTTACCTCAGCGAGAGCGAGGGTACCGGCAAAATCATTATAAACAAAGTTGAATTAGAGAAGTATTTCCCATCAGCTATCCTTCAGTATGTTGTAAAGCAGCCATTGACAGCTCTTGGCGTAGAAGGAAAGTATGACATAAAGGTTAACCTTGACGGTGGCGGATTCACAGGTCAGAGCCAGGCTCTCCGTCTCGCTATCGCACGCGCATTGGTAAAGGTTAACGCCGATGACAAGAAGACATTGAAGGACAAAGGCTTCCTCACACGCGACTCACGTGCTGTTGAGCGTAAGAAGCCAGGTCAGCCAAAAGCTCGTCGTCACTTCCAGTTCAGCAAGCGTTAATACTCTGTGCGCAGATGCTTGTTGTTGGTGCTGCCCAGGCATACCGACACCAGTATCAATACAGAGTGCTGTTTAGTATCTAAACCGGAGGGACTTGCAAATGGTGCATACGTAAGGATACCTGCGCCAGTTTGTCAATTACCCTTTGGCTGGTTCTAATCGGAGAATTAAAAAAGAAAGTAAACAAATTTAAAAATTAAAAGAAAATGTCAAGAACAAACTTTGACCAATTGTTACAGGCAGGTTGCCACTTCGGCCACCTCCGTCGTAAATGGAATCCAGCTATGGCTCCTTATATATTCATGGAGCGCAATGGCATTCATATTATCGATTTGCACAAGACAGTAGCCAAGATTGACGAGGCTGCTGAGGCATTGAAGCAAATTGCGAAGTCAGGCAAGAAAATCTTGTTCGTAGCTACTAAAAAACAAGCTAAGGAGATAGTAGCCGAGAAGGCTGCATCTGTAAATATGCCTTATGTTATTGAGCGTTGGCCAGGCGGTATGCTTACCAACTTCCCTACAATCCGCAAGGCAGTGAAAAAAATGGCGAACATAGACAGACTGATGGAGGACGGAACCTATTCCAACCTGTCAAAACGCGAGTTGCTTCAGGTAACACGTCAACGTGCAAAGCTTGAGAAGAACCTTGGTTCTATATCCGACCTTACACGTCTGCCATCCGCACTCTTTGTAGTTGACGTAATGAAAGAGCATATCGCTATCAAGGAGGCTAATCGCCTTGGCATTCCAGTATTCGCCATCGTTGACACAAACTCTGATCCAAAGCCGATTGACTTTGTAATACCTGCCAATGATGATGCAAAGGACTCTGTAGAGACTATTCTCTCTGCATGCTGCACAGCTATTGCAGAGGGTCTTGAGGAGCGCAAGGCAGAGAAAGCTGACGAGAAGGCTGCTGCCGAGCAGAGCGAGGAGGCAAAGCCACGCCGCGCCCGCAAGGCAGCTCGCAAGGATGCTGAGCCTGCTAAAGAAGAGCCTGCTGCTCCAGCAGCAGAGGAGGCTCCAGCAGCAGAGGAAGCTCCAGCAACAGAGGAGTAATATTCCTTTACCCCTCCCAAAACATAGGGAGGGGAGTAAATCAGAAGTCAAAAGGGAGTTATGATTTCAAAAAATTAGTATTAACTATTTACTGTTTATAAACATTATGGCTATTTCAATAGAAGACATAAAGAAGCTGCGCACCATGACAGGAGCCGGTCTCGCTGATGTCAAGAAGGCTCTTACAGAGTCTGAAGGCGATTTCGAGAAAGCAAAGGAAATACTCCGTGAGCGTGGACTTGCCATTGCCGCAAAGCGTAGCGACCGTGAGACATCAAATGGTTGCGTGCTCGTTAAGGTTGAGGATAATTTCGGTGCTATGATAGCATTGAAGTGTGAGACCGATTTCGTTGCCAACGGTAAGGATTTCGTTGCACTCACCCAGACAATCCTTGATGCAGCTGTTGCAGCCAAGTGCGCTACCCTTGACGATGTCAAGGAACTCACACTTGCTGACGGTCAGAAGGTTAAGGATGCTGTGACACAGCGTTCCGGGATCACTGGCGAGAAGATGGAACTTGATGGATATCTTACTCTCGAAGGTGAGAACATCGAGGTATATGACCACATGGCAAAGCACACACTCTGCACAATGGTTCAGACCAACAAGCCAGCTGCTGAGGCAGGACACAAGGTGGCTATGCAGGTGGCAGCCATGAAACCAGTTGCTCTCGACGAGACTTCTGTTCCACAGAACATCATTGACGAGGAGTACAATGTAGCTGTTCAGAAGACAAAGGAGGAGCAGGTAGAGAAGGCTGTTGTCAACGCCATCAAGAAAGCTGGCATCAATCCAAACCTCGTTGACTCTGACGACCACATTGAGTCTAACATCAACAAGGGATGGCTCACACGTGAGGATGCTGACAAGGCAAAAGAGATACGTGAGAAGACAGCTGCTGAGAAGGCTGCAAATCTTCCAGCACAGATGATAGAGAACATCGCTAAGGGTCGTGTTGCCAAGTTCTTGAAAGAGAACTGTCTCGTTGACCAGGAGTTCCAGTTTGGTGATGGTGACAAGATTTCTGTTTCCGACTGGCTCAAGAAGCAGGACAGCGAGCTTGCAATAGTAGCTTTCAAGCGTTTCACCCTTGCAGCTGAATAATCTGCTGTTTTCATTCAACAAACGAGTTAAAGCCTCGCCCTTGGGGTGAGGCTTTTCTTTTTACTCTCACATGACAAAGGATTATATTATAATCGTAGCCGGCGGGAAAGGACAGCGCATGGGCAGCTCTGTACCTAAACAGTTTCTGTTGCTATGTGGCAAACCTGTACTTATGCATACCATCGAGGCTTTCCACTCATATTCAACGAGCCTTGAGATTATTCTCGTGTTGCCGGAGGAACAGCAGACTCACTGGAAAGAGCTGTGCGAGGAATATGGATTCACAACGCCTCATACCGTGGTGAGTGGAGGCAGCACCCGTTTTGAGTCGTCAAGGAATGGCATTTCCGTCATACCCGATGATGCAGACGGAGTAGTGGGAATACATGACGGTGTGCGCCCATTAGTGTCGGCTGCTGTAATAGACAGGTGTTACGAGTCGGCACGGGAGAACTACGCCGCCATTCCTGTCATGCCCCTTACAGACACCCTGCGTTTTGTAGGCGAAAGCGGATGTGGGCGCAATGTGCTACGCAGCGATTATGTCATTGTTCAGACCCCACAGGTATTTGACATCGCACTTGCCAAAAGGGCATTCTCTCTTCCATACAAGGAATCTTTCACCGACGATGCGTCTGTCGTGGAAGACTTAGGCTGTCAGGTCTCTGTCGTGGAGGGCTGTCGCGAGAACATAAAACTCACCACACCGTTTGACATGAAAGTGGCAGAGGCAATATTACATGGATAGCATCCTGAACCAAGACATAAAGTATCTCCAGGGTGTAGGTCCTCGCCGCAAGGACATCCTGCACAAGGAACTGGGCATCGTATCCTACGGTGACCTTATTGAGCATTACCCATATAAATATGTTGACCGCAGCAAGATATACAGAATAGACGAACTGACATCTGACATGCCCTTTGTACAGGTGAAAGGGCATATCCTCAGTTTCGAGCAGACAACGTCCGGGTACAGAAAGACTATTGTGACGGCTCATTTCAGCGACGGCACGGCTGTATGTGACCTCGTATGGTTTAACGGAGCAAAAATGGTGCGAGACAACTATAACTGCCATAAAGAATATATCGTATTCGGGAAACCAACAGTTTTCAACCACCGCATACAGATAACGCATCCCGACATCGACGATGCCACATCATTGCAACTATCCGAAATGGGTATGCAGCCATACTATAACACCACGGAAGTGATGAAGCGCAATGCACTCACCTCACGGGCAATGGAGAAAATCATCAGGACGCTGTTCTCCAAACTCACAACACCATTGCAGGAAACACTGCCTCCTTTCATAACCAACAGACTTCTACTGGTAAGCCGCGACAAGGCACTGAGGGATATACATAGTCCCAAATCGGCTGACGATGCACGCAACGCACGCTATAGACTCAAGTTCGAGGAACTGTTCTATGTGCAGCTTAACATTCTCCGATATGCCAGCGACCACAGGCGCAAGTACCGAGGATATGTCTTCAGCCATATTGGAGAAATATTCAACGACTTCTATTCCCACCACCTGCCGTTCAATCTTACAGAGGCACAGAAAAGGGTGATAAGGGAGATACGCTCCGACCTGCGCTCTGGAAGCCAGATGAACAGACTGCTTCAGGGCGACGTAGGCTCAGGCAAGACACTCGTTGCCCTCATGACGATGCTCATAGCCATAGACAACGGATTCCAGACATGCATCATGGCACCAACAGAGATTCTTGCCGAACAGCATCTCGCCACAATAAGGAAATTCCTCGGCGACATGCCTGTAAGGGTGGAACTGCTCACTGGCATCGTGAAAGGCAAGCGACGCAAGGAAATCCTCCAGTCACTGATGGCTGGAGAGATTGACATACTCGTGGGAACGCACGCTGTCATTGAGGACACAGTGCAATTCTCCCGACTCGGACTCGCCGTCATTGACGAGCAACACCGTTTTGGAGTGGCACAAAGGGCAAAGCTATGGGCAAAGAGTACCAACCCTCCGCATATCCTCGTCATGACCGCCACACCCATACCACGCACACTTGCCATGACAATATACGGCGACCTTGACGTGAGCGTTATAGACGAACTGCCACCAGGCAGGAAGCCTATATACACTCTGCATCGATATGACAACCGCATGGCACCGCTCTTCCAGAGCATCCGCAAGCAGATAGAGCTTGGCAGGCAGGCGTATATAGTCTATCCTCTTATAAAGGAAAGCGAGAAAAGCGACCTCAAGAACTTAGAGGATGGCTACGAGACAATCTGCCAGGCTTTCCCTGACATGAAGATAAGCAAGGTCCACGGCAAGATGAAGCCTGCTGACAAAGAGGAGGAGATGAGACGCTTCGCCTCGGGAGAGACGCAGATACTCGTCTCCACTACCGTCATAGAGGTGGGAGTCAACGTGCCCAACGCATCTGTCATGGTAATTCTCGATGCACAACGTTTCGGGCTCTCACAACTACATCAGCTCAGAGGAAGAGTGGGACGAGGAGCTGACCAAAGCTACTGCATACTTGTCACCAAGAACTCACTTTCCAAAGAGACGGCAAGGCGCATTGACATAATGTGCGAGACTAACGACGGTTTCCGAATAGCAGAAGCTGACTTGAAACTAAGGGGACCCGGCGACCTGGAGGGAACACAGCAGAGCGGCATAGCCTTCGACCTGAAAATTGCCGACATAGCACGCGATGGACAGATAGTACAGTTGGCACGCGACGAGGCAAGAAAAATTGTAGATGCCGACCCACAATGCAACAGCTCACAATACCAGATGCTGTGGAACAGACTTGAGGAGTTAAGAAAGACTAACATTAACTGGGCTGCAATTTCTTAACATATCATAAAAGGGAAATATACAGATTTTCTTGATTTATGTCGTGTCTATGGGCTTTTAAAGCAATATTACTGCATGAAAACTGCATAAACCCAATGTTAAATACGATATAAATTCTGTTAAGAGTGTAACTTTTTAGCAAAAAATTAGTAACTTTGCAATCAAATAAAAGTCTCACCCTCTTTTTAGTGAGGTTTTTACACTAAAACCAAGTAAAATATTATACTCATGTCTTTAAAAACCAAATTAAGAAAACTAACAGTTGCATCTATCATGTCTATAGCAGTCGTGCCTACAATGGCGCAGGACCTCATAGCACGTCAGGCGCCCATCGACCGCAAGAACAAAGCCGTTGAGCAGATGTCACTGAAAAAGATAGCAGAAAAGGAAAACCTTGAAAACCCAGCATCCGACCTCTATGCCGAATGGGAGAACAAGCGCACACACGCTTCATACGTGGTGCCGGACAATTATAAGATAGACCTCCGCGGTTTCCACATGCCTACGACAAGCCGTGTCATCACAAGCAACTTCGGACCTCGCTGGGGACGCCAGCACAAAGGCATCGACATCAAAGTATATATAGGTGATACCATACGTGCCGCATTCAGCGGAAAGGTGAGAATCGTAAGATACGAAGCTAAGGGATACGGAAAATATGTCATCATAAGACATAACAACGGACTGGAAACCTACTACGGACACATGTCAAAACAGCTCGTAGCTGAAAACCAGATAGTAAAAGCCGGACAGCCAATAGGACTGGGCGGAAACACAGGACGAAGCACCGGTTCACACCTCCACTTCGAGACACGTCTCTGCGGACTTGCCATCAACCCGGCACTTATGTTCGACTTTAAGAATCAGGACGTAACAGGCGACTTCTACACTTACCGCAAGGCATCTAACGCTGCAGAGTCGCTCCAGGCTAACAGTCTGCGCGGGAAGAACGACCAGCATGGCTACAAGCGCGAGGATGTACAGGGCAAGGCAGCCAACGCCACAGTCAACAAGACTGATGCACCAGCACAGACCGAGGAGAAACCAACAGCTGCCAACACTGACATACGTTGGTATAAGGTCACTACAGGTGACACCGTAGAAAGCGTTGCACGCAAAAACGGTATCTCTGTGGAAACGCTGTGCCGCCTCAACAGGATTGGCAAGTATGCCAAACTGACAGGTGGTTCACTCCTCAGATGCTCATAACAGTAACCAATGGGTAACAGACAGATACAGAAAAACTATAGATTTTTCATAATAGACTTCTTCTAAATAAACACTTTTACTGAAAATCGTTGGGGTTCAAAGTCGTGAGACTGTGAACCCCTTTTTCGCACATATAGCACGAACACTATCCTCGGGGCTCTCAAGGAGTTTACGCAAGATATTATTGTCTGCGAGCTTAGAAGCATTGCAGGCTTTTCTATATCCGTGCAAAACGCTGTAGTTCCATCTATGACGACATCTTCGAACCCTCCGGATGGAAGAAGGGGAAGATCAACAGTATTAAGTTTAAGTTGAACTCTGTCCTCATAGAGAAATGGAGGAACAAGGCGTATCGTCTTACAATCCAGAGAAAAAAGAGAATCAACGAACCTCTTGATGTTCGGAATGGATAATACATAGGGACATTCAGAAAATATCCAACTGATTGTTTTCTGCGGAATGGATAATATATCCAACTGATTGTTTTCTGCGGAATGGATAATACATAGGGACATTCAGAAAATATCCAACTGATTGTTTTTCTGCGGAATGGATAATACATAGGGACATTCAGAAAATATCCAACTGATTGT
>SAMEA3663083__coassemble_276_pt1 | contig 46073 bp, 47 predicted proteins | sample SAMEA3663083__metabat2_high_PE_004 | metagenome-assembled genome bin SAMEA3663083 (sample SAMEA3663083) | pig gut metagenome | biome: pig gut; feature: pig-associated habitat; material: faeces | place: France | collected 2012 | reverse complement strand
AACATGAAGTATAAAACCAAAAAGAGGCCGTGTCAGTTACTTTTGACACAGCCTCGTTGTGTACCCAGACCCGGGCTCGAACCGGGATGGGTTGCCCCACTGGTGTTTGAGACCAGCGCGTCTACCGATTCCGCCATCTGGGCTTTGCGACTGCAAAGGTACGAATAATATTTTTATTTCACAAGTAAAATGTGAAAAATCTCTTTCCAGTATCTTTTTTTTGTTTAAGTATCTTCGCAAGCTCAAGGGAAGTTCTTTTCCCCTCGGCAACTGATTGTTGGTTGATTTCATCTTCCTCTGTCACGACAAGTGAAATATTTCAACCTTACTTGTTCTTAACTCCTTATTATAACTCCTCAATTAGGTTGTGTGCTATACCTTAAAATACATTAAAAGAATTGTCTATGTCGAATAATAGTATTACCTTTGAATGTTGAATAACGTGTAATTTAACCATCTTATATCTATATACGAAATGAAAAGTAGCAATTTCTGTATTATTCTTGCCGGTGGAAAGGGACGGAGGCTATGGCCATGCAGCCGCGAGACTTATCCAAAGCAGTTTATGGATTTCTTTGGGGTGGGACGCACTCAGTTGCAGCAGGCTTTCGACCGTTTCAGGAATATAATACCATGTGAGAATATATATGTCTCAACAAATATAGACTATGCCCATTTTGTGAGGGAACAGCTTCCTGAGCTCCCTGTGGAGAATATCCTTGCCGAGCCTATCCACAGGAATACAGCTCCGAGTGTCTCATGGGGATGTATGAGGATTGCCAAACGATGTGACGATGCAAGGGTAATCATTGCTCCGTCAGACCAGGCTGTCATGAGGGAGGAGGCATATGACTCAAATGTGCTGAAGGGACTTGAGTTCGTAGGTTCTCACGATGCACTCTTGGTATTGGGCGTGAAGCCTTCCCGTCCGGAACCTGGTTATGGATATATCCAGATTGGAGAGTCTTTAGAGACAGACAACATGTATAAAGTAAGGTCTTTCACAGAGAAACCCGAACGTGAGTTTGCCAGAGTATTTATGGAAAGTGGTGAGTTTCTTTGGAATACTGGAACGTTCCTGTCGGGAGTAGGGCATCTCATATCATGCCTTTCAAAACTTCTGCCTCCTGTAATGAGGCACATACAGGATAAAGAAATGTCACAGGAAAGTGAGATGGCGTATGTAAGAGAGCATTTCCCACGCTATCCTAATATATCCATTGACCATGGACTGCTTGAGAAATCAGATGACGTATATGTCATGGAGTGTGATTTTGGATGGGCTGACCTTGGTACATGGCATAGCATATATGAAGCAGTAAGCAGAACGGACAACGAGAATGTGGCTGTTGACTGCAATGTTCTGGCGGAAGACAGCAAGAATAATATCATCAAGGTTCCGAAAGACCATCTTGCAATCATAAACGGACTCGATGGATATATTGTGGCGGAGAAGGACAACGTCCTGCTTATATGCAGGAAAGAAGACTCCTCAGCGTTAATACGTAAATATGTCAATGAGGTCCAGATGAAATATGGGGAGAATTATGTATAGACTGCCTGCTGAATGGGAACCACAGGAGGCTATGGTCATAACATGGCCTCATGAGAATACGGATTGGACTCCGATTCTTGACAGTATAACTTCTGTCTATTTAGAGATGGCGAGAGAGATAGCCAAACGCCAGCGACTGGTAGTGGTATGTGGTGGCGATGTTGGCAAACTCCGTGTGATGCTTGCTGATTCATTGCCTGTTGATATACTGGCGAATATAGAGATTGTATCCTGTCCTACCAATGATACATGGACACGTGACCATGGATTCATAAGTCTGCTGTCCGGCTCAGGCAGACAGCTGTTAGACTTCAGATTCAATGGTTGGGGCGAGAAGTTTGCCGCTGAGAAAGACAATGCAATCAACAGTTATCTGGCTGGAACTATAGCTGGAGAGTATGTTGACAGGCTTGATTTCGTGCTTGAGGGTGGTTCCATAGAGAGTGACGGAGAAGGAACATTGCTTACTACGAGTCAGTGCCTGCTTGCGCCAAATCGCAATTACATGCAACGGGAAGATATAGAGAGAAGGCTCAAGGAGTGGCTGGCTGTTGACAGAGTGTTGTGGCTTGACTATGGTAATCTGATAGGTGATGATACAGATGGGCATATTGACACCATAGCGCGTTTCGCACCGAACCACACCATATTATATATAGGGACAGACAACAAGGAAGATGCCCAGTATGAGGATTTGAAGCAAATGGAGTGCCAGTTGCAGGAATTGTCCCAAGACTATGGATACAGACTGTTGCGTCTGCCGACACCAGACCCAATTGTCGTGGATGGAGAACGTCTGCCTGCAACGTATGCCAATTTTGTGATATTGAACGGAGCGGTGCTTATGCCATTGTATATGCAACCTGAAAAGGACAGTGAGGCAATTGGCATAATATCAACAGTTTTTCCAGATAGAGAGATAGTGGGAATAGACAGCAGGGCTGTAATACACCAGCATGGTTCGCTCCATTGTTGCACTATGCAGATACCGGCAGTCTCTTCTCCTTTGCAACAGATGGTTGAACACACGTAAAAGTAGTATTTATGAAAATAGGAATAATCCAACAGTCAAACACATCAGATATCAATGACAACAAGGAGCGTCTTGCAATAAAGATAGCCAATCTTGCCAAGGCAGGAGCAGAGCTTATAGTGTTGCAGGAACTTCACAATTCACTATATTTCTGTCAAGTTGAGAATGTTGACAATTTTAATCTTGCAGAACCCATACCAGGACCATCAACTGACTTTTTCGGCAAGGTGGCAAAGGACAATGGGGTAGTGATTGTGACGTCTTTGTTTGAGAAACGTGCCCCAGGGCTTTATCACAATACGGCTGTGGTAATAGAAAAGGATGGCACTGTGGCAGGGAAATACAGGAAGATGCATATACCTGATGACCCGGCATATTATGAGAAGTTCTATTTTACTTCAGGCGACATTGGCTTTGAACCACTGCAGACGAGCGTGGGTAAGATAGGGGTACTTATATGTTGGGACCAATGGTATCCTGAGGCTGCACGACTAATGGCTTTACGTGGGGCGGAACTTCTGGTCTATCCTACAGCCATAGGCTATGAGAGTAGTGACAGCAAAGAGGAACAGGAACGTCAGCGCGAGGCATGGACAACGGTCCAGCGTGGGCATGCTGTTGCCAATGGTCTGCCTGTAGTAACGGTAAACAGGGTAGGGCATGAGCCTGATCCTTCCGAACAGACAGGAGGTATAATGTTCTGGGGAAGTAGTTTCGTAGCAGGACCTCAGGGAGAGTTTTTATGGCGTGCTCCAAATGACAGGGAAGTGGAGACTGTTGTGGATGTTGACTTGGAGTACAGCGAGCAGGTGAGAAGGTGGTGGCCATTCCTCAGAGACCGTCGTATAGATAGTTATGGCAACATACTGCGCAGATATGTTGATTGATATGAGGTTTTAAGGTTATGAGGTTTTAAGGTTATGGGGTTTTAGAAATTGAAAATGGAAGATTAACATTCAACGACCTTAAGACCTGAAACCTCAAAAGGTAAGGTAATAGCGTTACTCAATGTTAAACGTTTGATTTTTGTCGGCAAAATGACATTAAGCGTCTATTGGTCGCAATCTGCGATTAAACCAATAGGCGTTTTCTTGTGTCTAATGGTATGTAAGACAAAAAGACATATTATGATTAGAAAACTATCATTCTTATTGATGCTTGCCGTAATGGCAATAGTGGCTAATGCTCAGGAGAGAGTAGTAAGCGGTAGCCTTACAGACAGGGATACCAAAGAGACGGTACCCTATGTCACGGTACAACTATTGGACAAGGACAGTACATTTGTGGCAGGAAGCATATCCGATGACAATGGTAATTTCAGAATTACGGCTCCTGCTGACGGACAGTATATCGTTAAAGTTAGTTTTGTTGGATACAGGACATTATGCCGGAACATAACAGTAAAGGATTCGGCAAATGTTGACATGGGAATTATCCAGATTGGGGCGGATGCTATAATGCTGAAAGGAGCTACAGTGACAGGGCAGGCTGCCAAGGTAGTCCTCAACGAGGATACATTTGTATATAACGCGTCGGCCTACAGGGTGCCAGAAGGTTCTACACTCGAAGCTCTTGTCAGGAAGTTGCCGGGAGCAGAGATTTCAGATGATGGAACCATCAAGATTAATGGCAAGGAAGTGAAGAAGATTCTTGTTGACGGAAAGGAATTCATGACTGGAGACACGAAGACTGCCATGAAGAATCTTCCAACGTCCATAGTAGAAAAAGTGAAGGCTTATGACCAGCAGAGCGACTTGGCAAGGGTGACAGGTATTGACGATGGAGAAGAGGAAACAGTCCTTGACTTTGGAATAAAGAAAGGCATGAACAAGGGGTTGCTGTCCAATGTTGACCTGTCTATAGGAACCAAGGACAGATATTCAGAGAGGCTGATGGCAGGACTTTTCAACGACAAGTCAAAAGTGATGCTTTTGGGAGATGCCAACAATGTGAATGACATGGGTTTTGGCGCAGGTTCAAGAGGTGGATTCGGACAGCAAAGGCAGGGATTGAATGCGTCCAAGATGCTGGGAGTTAATTTCAACTATTCAGACAAAGGGAAATTGCAGATGGACGGAAGCCTCAGGTGGAACCATTCAAACGGAGACTTGCAAACGTCATCATCAAGTGAGAATTTCCTTAGTACCAATGCCTCGTTTTCAAATTCTCTATCGCAGAAATATACACGTTCCAACTCTTGGGACTTCAGATATCGTCTGGAATGGCAGCCGGACAGTATGACTAATATCATGTTCCGTCCTAATGCGCAGTATTCCACGAGCGACGGTCTGACATCATCGACATCGGCAGCTTATAATGACAATCCATATAACTATACCAACAATCCTTTGGCAAAAGAAGATTTGGAAATGCTGAGACAGAATGGAGCGCTTGTAAACACACAAGACAATGATGGTATCACATACGGAGAGAAAAAGTCTGTGGGGGCAATGTTGCAAATAAACAGGAAACTGAACAGCAATGGAAGGAATTTTACCTTAAGGGGAGATGTTAAGTGGTCAGATTCAGAGAGCACATCCTTCTCCCTACAGAACGTGCGTCTCTATCAGGTGCTGAACAGTATGGACAGCGACTCCACATACCAGACAAACCGTTACAATCTTATGCCTACAAGGAACTGGAGCTACAACCTTCAGGGAACATATAGCGAGCCTATTGCCAAAGGGGTCTATCTTCAGTTGAGCTACAAGTATAAATATTCATACAGCAAGAGTGACCGTTCTACATACGACTTCAGTCATGTCGGCGATGGAATGTTCGATGGTATTGGTACGGCATACAGGTCATGGGACAGTTTCCTTTCAAGACTGGAATTACCGCTTGAGGAATATCTTGACAACGACCTGAGCAGACGCTCGGAGTACAAGACATACACCCATGAGACTCAGCTCATGCTGCGCATGAACAGACAGAAATACAGGCTCGATGTCGGTATGATGCTGCAACCGCAGAGGTCTCATTACATACAGGATTATTTCGGGGTACATACCGATACTGTCAGGAATGTCGTCAACTGGAGTCCAACTCTCAATTTCAGATATCGTTTTGACAAGCAAAGCAATCTCAGAATAAACTATAGGGGAACAACGACACAGCCAGGCATGACAGACCTGTTGTCTATTGTCGATGACAGCGACCCGCTTAACATCAAGGTCGGTAATCCGGGACTGAAACCTGCATTCACCAACAGACTGCGAATTTTCTACAACACTTTCATTCAGAGCCATCAGCGTTCCGTCATGACATATCTCAACTATAGTAACACGAGAAACAGTATCAGTAACAAGGTTACATTCGACGAGACAACGGGTGGAAGAATTACACGACCAGAGAATATAAATGGCAACTGGGACCTTAATGCAGCTTTGATGTTCAACACGTCGGTTGATTCGGCAGGAGTATGGAACATTAATACTTTCACAACCGGTGGCTACAACCATTACGTAAGTTATGTCACGCTCAGCAGTGACGAGACTTCAAGGAAAAGTGCTACAAAATCATGGAACCTTGGGGAAAGGCTATCTACAAGCTACCGAAACAGCTGGCTTGAGGTGGAACTTGACGGCTCGCTAAACTATACGTCGGCAAAGAACGCATTGCAGGCATCTGCAAATCAGGAGACATGGCAGTTCTCTTATGGGGCCAATGTCAATATCTCTCTGCCGTGGGGAACAAGTCTTTCAACAGATATTCACGAGAACAGCAGGCGGGGATATAGCGATGCAACTCTCAATACGAACGAACTTGTATGGAATGCGCAGCTTAGCCATAGCCTGCTAAAGGGAAATGCGCTGACATTGTCGGTGCAGTTCTATGATATTCTGAAAAAGCAAAGCAATCTAAGCCGTGTCATAAACTCTATTTCAAGAACTGACACAGAGTATAATGCCATAAACAGCTACATAATGTTCAAGGCAGCGTATAGGCTCAACATTATTGGAGGGAAGCAATCGAATGAAAGACCTAAGGATATGCCAACATACGACCCACACGGACCAGGCATGGGACCAAGACCTGCCATGGGGCAGCAGGGAAACTCACGCCCGGAAAGACCTGGAAACAGATGGTGATTCTTAATGCTGGGAATCTTCATTCCATGAGAATGTGATAATGGAAGACTTATGGAACGAAGGCCGTCTGCCTTATGTCTGTCGATGAGGCTCCTACGTTAAGTTCTATGCCGCAATTCTCGAAAACGAAGCTGTGAGTCTGGCAGTCCCAGTATGACAGACGCTCTTTGCTGATGGAAAGTCTCACCTTTACAGTCTTTCCCTTGTCTATGCTGACACGCGAAAAGGCGCATAATAACTGTTTGGGACGGTCAACTTTCGAGCTATGGAATTTGGCATATACCTGTACCACCTCATCACCGTCCATGCTTCCGTCATTGGTTACGGGAACGGTGATGTGGATGCTGTCTTTTCCAACTTTTATGTCTTCTATACGACCATAGTTGAAATGTGTGTAGCTCAGTCCATGTCCGAATGGATATGTCACGGAACTGTCATTATACATATATGTGCGGTTGTTTGTAATGTCATAGTCCATCATAGGAGGCAGACTTGCAATGTCGCTAATCCATGTCTGTGTAAGTCGCCCCGCAGGATTGGCTTTGCCGAGAAGGATGTCTGCAATGCCGTTGCCTTGTTCCTGAGAGCAGTGGGTGGTGTGGAGTATGGAAGGAATGTTTTCTTTACACCAGTTGATGGTATATGGAAAACTGCTTACCAGCACAAGCACCATATTATGGTTGGCATTGTAGAGCCGGCGTATCATGTCCTCGTCTGGTAATTCCATGGAATGTCTGTCAACAGCTTCCCTGCCGTCACTTGCCACGGGACAGAATTTCCAGTCTGTCCTTGTTCCGTATGGATGGTTGCCAGTGCATACGATAACCATGTCGGCATCCTTTGCCATCGTCTCCGCCCTGCCCATGGCATTGTCAGCTACTGTATTTATCGTCACTCCCGTACCACGCATAGCATCTTTCAGTCCTTTCACTATGCTAACCTCGTAAGGAGGCTTGCCACTATACCAGTCTTGCACCACATGTTCCGAATATGGACCAACTAACAGAATCCTCTTTGTCGCTATTGTGTCTATTGGCAGAAGCGGATGGCTTCCCTCGTTTTTCATAAGCACAGCCGACTTGACTACTGCCTTGCGTGCTAAGCTGCAAGCCTCTTTCGTTAGGAATGGAGGTGTGGCGGTAGTGTCTTTCCCAATAATTATGTATGGATTGCTTGAGTCTTCTCCATCGAGGAGTCCCAGCCTAAGAGCTACTGTCAGATTGCCTCTTATAGCTTTGTCTATGTCTTTCTCTGTGAGGATGCCTCTTTCAAGTGCCATTCTCACATCTTCCTTGTATGAATCAAGGAATTGTCCTGTCGTGGCTTTCACTACAGCGGCAGCTCCCTCTGCTCTGTCCTTGTATGCATGATGAGCGTTGATGAGCAGTCCCAATGCTCCGCCATCAGTGCATATAATGCCATCCATGCCCCATTCTCTTCTTGCTATGTTCTCAAGGACAGGATTTACACACATGGGCACACCGTTCCAAGAGTTATATGCTGCCATGAATGCCTTGCTGCCTCCTGAGGCAATTCCCTTGTAAAACGGATAAGAGTAGTATTCCCTGAACAATCTCTCGCTAAAGTTGCTCGACGTGGAGTCCCTTCCGTCCTCATTGCTGTTGGCAAGGAAATGCTTCATCAGGGCGGCTGCCTTCCAGTATCTTGGATTGTCACCCTGTAATCCCTTTATAATGGCAACGGTCATAGAGGCTGTGAGAAAGGCATCCTCACCGAAGCATTCCTCCGTGCGTCCCCATCGTGGGTCTCTTCCAAGGTCTGCATTTGGAGCCCTCAGCACAAGGTTGCATCCGCATTCACTTTTGGGTGACTGTGCGTACCACCTCAGTTCTTCTGCCATCTGGTTGCCTATTTCTGCCATCAGTCCAGTATCCCAGCTTTCTCCAAGTCCATACGATTGTGGGAATATGGTGGTTGGGTATTCGGTTTGATAGGGAACTCCGTTTCCATCTCTCTTCCTTATTCCCCAGTTTCCCGGCCCTCCTATTGCCACGCCATGCAGACCTTCTCTCTGTCCACAGTCTGGAATACCCAGCCTTTCTACTCCAAGGTTCGTTGATAGAAGAGATATTTTCTCGTCTAATGTCAACATGTCAATAAGGCAGTCAATGCGCTTGCTGTCGCTGAGCCTTGTGTTGTTGAACTTATATTTCTGAGCACCAGCTGCTATGCTTACACCCAGTATTACTGTCAGCAAAAAGGTTTTTCTCATCACGGTCGTAGATTAAAGGTTTGTTTAAGGAGGAAATGGTATAATCAGAATACTTAAAGGTCTTCTATGGCTTCAGACATGCTCTTCTGATGGTTCGTGGCATCAAAATAAGAGAGGGTGACCATGCCTTCGTTAAAGGATTTATTCGCAATACTCAATATAATAGAACCTTTTTCTGTCTTAAATGTTGTATGGTATTTGCATCTATCCATACGCAACAACATAAATTTAGTTTGGTCATCGTCCGCATGCCTGTTTTGAAAAATCTCCTCACAATCTACGGGATTTCCGTATTTAGTCGTCAACATTTGCTTTAGTGAAATATAATTGGATTCAATTGCCGACCAAGTTTTACAAGAAGGGAAAAACACAGAAACAGCATACACCAAATCTCTGTCGTTCAACGATTTTACATAAATATCGCAGTCTTCATAAGAAGCAAAACGACCTTTTAAGATGCAGGCTCCATTATCAGATGAATAAAAAACAAATCCCTTTTGCTTTAATTTTGCTACAAAACTGTTCCTCGTACCATTGATTGGAATTCCCTTGAAGGTCAGATGTTCTTCGTCGTCTTGTGCATATACCATTATAGACATGCACAGTAAGGTAAGCACGAATAATGTCTTTTTCATAATGATGTGTTTTTATGTTATTACTTTCTTATGCAAAGATGCTGCAAATTGAGAGCCGTACATCAAACTTGTTTGAATGTAATGCCGAGTGCAGGTTATCTTATGCAAAGATACAAATAAACATCAAGACAATCACAACTTTCGTCCATAAAAATGTAACTAATAAGGAGCAAGTTCACTATGAAATTGTCAAAGCACCTGTGTCTTGAATGTTCCACCTATGCAATGTTCTTCAACTCGTCATTTATCGTTTCTATGATGGCACGTTTCCTGAGTAGCCGTTTGTCCGACACGCTCATCAAAGCCCCTTTCATGTTGCTTTTAAGTTTGGTGACAAGCTGTATGCCGTCCAAGAAACTTGTGCTGAACACTATAAAGTTACAATATTTTTTGCTAATCACCAACTTTTCTGACACTTATAAATCGTAGAACTCACGTTGTTTATATTCTTATTTGCATTATTGGGCAATTTTGCTTAACTTTGCAAAAGAATTACATTATTGTCAACTAACTAACTGTTTATTGAATATGAGAAAATTACTACTATCAGCAATCATGCTGTTCCTTTTCGTGCATGCTTTCTGTGCTCAGCCTTCTGGCTCGCTGCCTGTTATTTACATCAATACTGATGGGGGACAGGACATTACATCAAAGGACTATTATATTGCAGCTACGTATTATGTGGATGCAAACGGAGTGGAGGGATATGAGAACATCGGTTCGGCTGAGGCTCCTTTGACACTACAGATTAAAGGCAGGGGGAATTACACATGGACCTCCTTCGACAAGAAACCATACAGACTTAAGCTCGACGCAAAGGCTTCGCTGCTCGGCATGAAGAAAAACAAACATTTTGCCTTGCTCGCAAATGCAGACGATGACCTTGGATTCCTAAGAAATACAGTGGGATTCGAGGTGAGCAGAAGATTGGGATTGGAATACACTCCTGCTCAGGAACCATGTGAGCTGGTGCTCAATGGTGAGTATATGGGGTTGTATTTCCTGACAGAACACATAAGGGTGGACTCTGACAGGGTGAATGTAACGGAGCAGATGGACAACGAGACCGTTGCGGAGAACATAACAGGTGGATGGCTCGTGGAAATTGATAACTACGATGAGGATGCACAGGTGAGGATAACCGATGGAAACGGTGAGATTATGAGATTCACATACAAAAGCCCTGAGATTCTCTCGCAGCAACAGGAGGAATACCTCACAAATCTCGTGACATCTGCCAACGAGGCTATTTTCCAGGAAGACAAAACTTCAAAGGATTGGCAGAATTATATTGACATTGACGAGCTGGCGAAGTTCTATATCGTACAGGAGGTGACTGACAACGGTGAGTCTTTCCATGGCAGCTGTTACTGGCACAAGGAGAGGGGAGAGAACACGAAAATGATGTTTGGTCCGGTATGGGATTTTGGAAACTCTTTCAGAAGAGGAACAGACAGTTTCATATACTATTCTAATTTCCATCAGCACTGGATAGGAGAGATAGCTAAATATCCTGATTTTCAGGAGGCTGTAAAGAGACATTGGGAAACGTTCATGGAGTCGTATGGCACTTTGGATGGCTTCATAGACGATTTCGTAGGGAAAGTAAGCGAGGCTGCATCGTCGGATTATGAACGATGGCAGCAGTATGGCAACTCAAATATGGCACAGGCAAGAAACAGCTATGTGAACAAACTCCATGCAAAGGTGCAGTGGCTCGACAATCAATGGAGGGGCACAGACATTGTACAGACATATTTTATATGTGGAGCGTCAGATGCCCTCGGTGCATGGCAACCGGCTTCTGCACCACAGTTTGCCTATGACAGCAGGACAGAAACCTATACTGTGTCGCTCGATTATGTGGATAAACTGAACAATGGGTTCAAAATACTTGGACAGCAGTCGTGGGGAGGCATAGAATATGGCTCAAATGGAGAATATATTGAGTTTGGTACAGACTATAAAGTGGGCATTACCACCAATGGGAATATAATGTTCGGAACGCAGACCTCGCTGTCTGATGTTACCATTACATTACGTGAGTCAGAGGATGATGTCATAATTAAGTTCTCACATACAGACACCGACGGAATAGAATGCGCAGCCGACAGCGAAGACGTAGAGGTGAAGGCGATGGACGGGATGCTGTATGTCTCGACTACTAAGCCTTCACGCTTGGAAGCCTATTCCTGCGGTGGAGGAAAGGTGGTGGACTGTAAAATAATGGGGCATCATAGTGTGGCTCTTCCTTCCGGTCTGTACATCGTAAAAGCTGACGGAAAGGTAAGGAAAGTCATGGTGAGATAGAAATCGACTATATCTCAATAATACTCATTCCCAAAGGGTTATACTTCTTGGAGGGAAGAAAAACCATCTTTTTCTTGCTGATTAGGAAAATAATTAATAATTTTGCAGCCAACCAGTCATTTCCTATATAAGGGATGGCAGGTTGGTTGTTTTATATAAAGAAAGGACGTTACGAACCTTGTCTTCCGGCTTCAGACTTCGCAAATTTGAACCACTCTGGAAGAAACGGCGACGGAGCGTCCACGTTGGGTGTATTATATCCGCATGCGCATTGTAGCGTATGTAAGGGATAATATATCACGGCGTGGGCAGACTGCGTTGCTTATCTTGGAGTGGTGGCAATGCGAAGGCCTGAAGCCGGGATAAGCGAGAGTAGGAATACCCACGTCTTTTCTTATGCCTATAATTACGAAATGCGATGCTGACATCGGGATTCCTGTCGCACATGAAGGTTATGACTGATATTGGTGCCGTCATAAGAGAGAAACTTAGGGAAAGAGGCAAGTCTGTGGTATGGCTTGCCAGACAATTGTCGTGTAGTCGTACCAATGTCTATAAGATATTTGACAAACATTCTGTTGATACACAAGAACTGTTACGTATATCAGTAATACTGAACTATGACTTCTTTCAGCATTATAGTGAGGAGTATAAAAAAAGAAATGAAAGCTATGTGTAAGCAGATAGTTGACATGTAAACTATTCGCTTACACGTTTTTGTGATAATGCAACATCTTTTATACTATCTTTGTACGCAGAAACGAGAATAGTCGAATCGCGTTAAAGGATGTAGACAATAACATAAAACTAATAAAAACATGAAGGCAAGATTTTTGATTGCATGTGCGATATTCGCATTCGCAGCCACAAGTTGTACAACGAGACTCACAGATTTCACAGTTATCTCAACAAAGAATGTCCCTCTTGGAAAAGATGCTGCCAATCTTAAGAAAGGCGATACAAGGGTTAAGGGAAAAGACAAAATCCATGTGGTTTTAGGTATTCCAATCGGTACTCCTAACATGAAGGAGGCTATTGACAAGGCGATAGAACAGAATCCAGGATGTGTGGGACTGGTTGATGGCGTTCTGAAAAGCACAGGCTGGTGGGCTTTGCTATATGGACAGCAGGGATACATAGTTGAAGGTACTCCTTTATATGAAGTTAAAGATGGAGACGAGGGCGGATTTACAGTAGCCCCATCCTCAGGAAGAAGAGAGCAGACAAGTGGTGAGACCATGATATTCTTCCATGAAGTCAAGGCAGGCGAAACACTCGGCTCGATAGCATCATCCTATGGAGTTACTGTTTCTGATTTGATAAAATGGAACGAACTGAGTTCAACAGATATTGCAAAAGGCACAAGACTAAAAATACGTATAAAGTAAAACTCTTAAGAGTTGTTTCTTTCATTGGCAGCGGAGCGGGCATCCTTCTTCGCTGTCATCATTGTTTATTGGCATTTGCTCTCAATTATGGTTTTTATGCTTCTTTCTAATCATGAAGTATCATCACGGATGGATTTGCCTGAATGGATGTAAGATGACAAGAGCGATGTACGCCTGGAAAGAATGCAAGTCAGGAGCAAGAATAAATTTTTTTTTTTCGATAATAATTGTTTATGTGGGGACATGCCTGTGAAGGTATGTCTCTGCTCTTTCTACGTAATGAATATTATAGGTCGTTATAGTTGGGAATGTCGCGCAGGAAAGAGTAGGTGGGCACGCCATTGTAATCCATCTTGCAGATGTAATGGTTGATACCATTGGAAACGATAAGATAGTCAACATGCAGAATCATGTTGTAAACAGCAATCTGGTTGAAGACAGCTTGCCCAATTGCGACATCAGGTGACTTGTATTCAATAATCATTCTGGGATGGAATAAGGTGTCATACAGGACAGTGTCTGCTCGCAAAACCTTGTTGCCTACCTTTAGCTTCACTTCATTAGCAATAAGAGCAGAAGGGAAACCTTTGTGGATTATTAGGAAATGGACAAAATGTTGCCTTACCCATTCCTCAGGAGTCAGTCTTACATACTTCCTTCTTAATGTGTCAAATATCATACGTCTGCCTTCTACGATCTTTATCCTTGCATCATAGGGAGGAAGAGTGATGTCGTTGTGTGCTGTTTCCATTTGTGGAGGGTATGTTGTTTATGTTATCTTACACTAATAATGTTGCATTAACATAGTGATAATTCAACAAGCAAGTGCAAATTTACATAATTTCTGCGAGAAACGGCATCATGATATTAATAAATACTCAAGTTTCTCATGTCTTCGACATGCTGTCAGGAGTTCCCTTGAGCTTTGCGAAATAACTTGAATAAATATTCTTTGTATATATGGATTTAACGACATTGTCATTGGTTTGTTCTGTCAAGTGGTTAAAAATTTTTTATGTATTGTTTGCGTATTTTGTAAAAATTATCTATTTTTGCAAATAGAAAGATATTTTAGCCATTTCTGTGGAAAATAAAAACATCCGCAGCAAGTGATGAAAGACGTAATACCTGAAAGACATGTAACTAATATCATTATTAACCTTTTAAATTATAAGAAAATGGAAAATACCTATTCATTCTGGAAGTTTTTCTTCTTTAGTCCACTGACTTTGGGAATCTATCCTTTAGTGAAGTTTACAGTCATGGGAGACGACCTTAATCGTTTAGACAAGAGGTCAACAGTTCCTTATTGGATTACTGCATTGCTTCTCGGTGGAATCACCTTCGGTATCTATCCGCTCATCTGGTGGACAAATGTCTGCAAACGAATAGGCAATCTCAATCCTTCAAATGGATTCTCTGCAGCTACCTTCTGGGGATGGTGTGTGCTAGGTTCTCTAATTGCTATCGGTCCATTGGTTTTCCTGTGGAAACTGTGTAACGCACTCAACTCTTTAGGTGAAGTAAATACAGAAGAAGTAAATACGGAAGAAGTAAGCGCAAACTAATGAAATAAGATTCTGTTGAAACAGAGACTTCTGAATAACAATTGGTCTTGTTTAAGAGGGATATGTGCGTATTATATTCGGAAACGGTCTAATACACAAAGTATCGTCATATCCATAACTATAATATTATGAAGTGAGGATGTATTACACGTCCTCATTTTTTTTTGCGCTTTTCCGTACCAAAATAATTGTATTAGCTAATCTGTCTGTTATTTTGAAGCCAAGAAACAAAAAAAATGGTAACTTTGCATTCAATAATAAAAATAGCCACATAAAGCCTTAAAACTGAACATTGAGGTGATAGGGTGGAAGGAAAATGCTATATACAATGGAAAAAAACAGTAAGGGGGGAAATACTTTTGATGCCATTATGAGAAACCTTAAGGATGGCATATATGAACCCGTGTATGTTCTCATGGGAAACGAGTCGTATTACATTGACCAAATTGCTGACTATATTGCTGCAAATGCATTGCCAGAAGCCGAAAGGGATTTCAACCAGAATGTAGTTTTTGGAGCAGATACGAGCGACGCTGCAGTGATGGATATGGCAAGGCGTTTTCCGATGATGGCAGAAAGGCAGGTTGTCATAGTGAAGGAAGCACAGAATATAAAGAAATACGATGCTTTTGAGAAATATCTTCGCAATCCCATGCCATCAACTGTTCTTGTATGGTGCCATAAGAACGGAACGATAGATAGAAGGAAGAAGTTCATGTCAATGGCTGAAAAAGTTGGAGTGGTTTTCGAGAGTAAGAAACTTCGCGATTACGAGCTTCCTGGATTTATAGAGTCTTACATAAGAGACAAAGGTGCGACAATAGACAATAAGGCATCTCAGATGATTGCCGACTCTGTTGGACCAGACTTGTTCCGTCTTGTCTCAGAACTTGATAAACTGTTCATTGGGATGAAGGATGGAGACAAAAGAATCATGCCAGAGATGGTAGAGGAAAAAATAGGAATAAGCAAAGAATTCAATTCATTTGAGTTGCGAACTGCTATTGCAAACAAGAATATAGAGAAAGCAAACCTTATAATAAAGTATTTTGATGATAATCCAAAATCAGGGCAGGGGTATGTATTAATACCAACCCTGTTCAGATTCTTCCAAGATTTGATGATTGTATATTATTCTCCAAGGAATAATAATGATAAAGATATAGCAGATGCATTAGGCTTGAAAAACACATGGGCTGCTAAAGACTATGTTTCAGGAAAGAGAAATTATAGTGCAAGAAAAACTATGGATATAATTTCCAAAATTAGAGAAATAGATGCAAAAAGTAAGGGGTTGGACAACCCAAATACGTCCATTGGAGAGCTTATGAAGGAGCTGATTTTCTTTATTCTGCACTAAGAATAATGCCTTTTTCTTTTTTTTTAGAGCTAAAAAAGCACTTTTATAAGGTGCTTTTTTTTATATCTAATTCCATTGAAATCAATGACTTTGCCATAAATAACATGCCTCAAAACTTGAATATTCTAAGCCGTCTCCATACTTTGTCCAGAATTCTTTAGTTTTGTTTGTTTTAGCTCTTTTTGAAACTTTTATTTTTAGAGTTTTATTTAATTAACTTTTGGAAATTTAAACGACAATCTAAAGTTTAGAACTTTATATTTATAAATCAAAACACAACAATCAACAATCATAAAATTCTTGACCGAATATCTTGTATTTAAATTTGCAAATACAAAGATAAAGATTTGAATTTACAAACCAACATGAATATTTATGCATACGGATACATTAATCTTAAAATCTTGATTTTCACCATAGTTACAAATTTTTGTTGTTTAAATCATAGTTAAATATCAATTATATTTTAAGAAATACTGCATAATTGCTCGTATTTACATATATAATACCGTAATTAAGTCGTTTCTAAAGAATGACTTAGTAAATATTGCTATATTTGTTATTTATTTGATTTTCCTTATTGGTATTTAGGTTTATGTTTCCGAATAAGGTTTTAAACATCTTTAGTTTTATAAATTTAAATATTTAAATCAAGAAAGTAAAAATTCAAATATCAAATTTTCTTTAGGTTTGTTGTGTATGTAAAAAATATTGTTTACCTTTGTAAAATCTTAAATAAATGCCCTAAATAGGGCTTAATATAACGCTTTATGAAAGATAGAATACGTCAACTGATGATTAGCCAGCACATGACCCAGCAGTCTTTTGCTGAGTATATAGGAATTTCTTCCGCTTCTTTAAGTAGTATATTTAATGACCGGACAAAACCCACTTTGAATACAGTTGAGGCTATACGTGCAAAATTTCCCTCTATAAATCTTGATTGGCTCGTTTCCGGTATTGGCTCAATGTTCAAGGAAGTGTCGGAATCAGATTCTGTTCAAGACCATGACCAGCAAAAAAATGTACAGAACCACCAGTCAGAACCCTCCTCTACTGCCCCATTACAAGGAACAATACCAGGTTTTGGTTTTCAGCAAGATCAGTATGGAGTACAAAATAATTACAAAAATCAGGCATCACTTCCTGTACAGCCAAAGATTGATTTCGTTGAGAAAAAGAGGATGATTACAGAAATCAGAATATTCTTTGATGATCAGACATACGAGTCGTTTGTGCCCAAGAATAGCAAATGACAATATGTATGAACAGTATTTTAATTTTATATTGAATAAAAATCATACGCTTCTGTCGTTTTTCTCATTAATATTTCGTAATTTTGCCACATATACATATTGGTATTCCATCATTGTGTATATGCTGTTACATGTCATACTCTCTATAAATTATATGAAAGGGATGGATGACCGTTAATAAAGAAATTAATACAATACTAATGAGAAAAAATATACTTGATTTAATCGTTTCTGATTCCGTGAAGCTTAACGAGCGATACACATTGCTTAAGTTGACGCATGATTCGCCATTGCCACGTATGTATCCAGGACAGTTTGTGGAGGTAAAAGTGGATGATTCTCCCCGAACAATGCTCAGACGCCCGATATCAGTCAATTATGTAGATTATGAGAGTAATGAACTGTGGCTGCTGGTTGCTGCCGTAGGCGATGGCACGCGCCATATCACGTCCCTGCATGTTGGTGATATTCTCAATTGTGTGCTTCCGCTTGGGAATGGCTTCCGCAAAGATTTTTCAACGGGAGAGAGAATACTTCTTGTAGGAGGCGGTGTTGGAGTGGCTCCATTGTTATATTATGGCAAATGTATAAAAGACCAGGGAGCGACACCAGTTTTCCTTCTAGGAGCCCGTAGCTCAAGAGATCTTCTTGAGATGGATTGCTTCCGTCGTTTTGGTGATGTGCATATAACAACTGAAGACGGTTCTGCAGGAGAAAAAGGCTTTGTTACTAATCATTCATGTCTATCAGAAGGTAATTATGATTTCATTGCTACATGCGGTCCTAAGCCAATGATGAAAGCTGTTGCCAAGTTTGCCGCATCTGTTAATTTGGAATGTGAGGTATCGCTTGAGAATATGATGGCATGTGGAGTCGGGGCATGCCTTTGTTGTGTAGAGAAAACGACAAGTGGCAATTTATGTGTGTGCAAGGATGGACCGGTTTTCAAGACATCTGATTTGCTTTGGGACTTATGCTGATAGTATAATCTGATTTAGAGCAATGAAGTGAATGTACCATGTTGTCCTCATGGTTGAAGTCAAAAGTTTAAAGTTATTATACATAAGAAAGATGGCAGATTTAAGAGTTAATATAAATGGTTTGCAACTGAAGAATCCTGTCTTGACAGCATCAGGAACTTTTGGTTATGGACTTGAATTCGCAGATTTTGTTCCACTTGACTCACTTGGAGGGTTTATTGTCAAAGGAACCACTCTTCACGCACGTGAAGGCAATGATTATCCAAGGATGGCAGAAACGCCCTCTGGAATGCTCAATTGTGTTGGTCTCCAGAATAAAGGTGTTGATTATTTTTGCAGTAACATATATCCACAGATAAAAGATCTTGATACAAATGTTGTGGTTAATGTGAGTGGCTCTTCCCCAGAGGACTATGCAGAATGCGCTTCTCGCATAGATGCTTTGGAAGCCATTCCAGCGATAGAACTTAATATAAGCTGTCCTAATGTCAGACAAGGTGGCATGGCATTTGGCGTTACTGCCAAGGGTGCTGCTGCTGTAGTACGCGCCGTAAGAGAGCGCTATGGAAAGACATTGATTGTCAAGTTGTCTCCCAATGTGACAGATATTACGGAAATAGCTCGTGCTTGTGAGGCAGAGGGTGCAGATTCTGTGTCACTTATCAATACGTTAATGGGAATGTCCATAGACATTGAGAAGCGTTGCTCACGTCTCAGTATTGGAACAGGTGGTCTGAGTGGACCTGCAGTGAAGCCTGTTGCTTTGCGTATGGTATGGCAAGTGACGAAAGCTGTCAAGATACCAGTAATAGGACTTGGGGGAATATGTACAGCCTCAGATGCCATTGAATTCCTTATGGCAGGTGCAACAGCCATAGAGATAGGAACAGCCAATTTTATAGACCCTTGTGTGACCACAAAAGTCATAAATGGTATGAATGCGTGGCTTGACTCTCACGGTTGTCGTTCTGTTATGGAAATAGTTGGTACATTGAAAGACTAATATGATAACGATACTTGGACCTACTGCCTCAGGAAAGACAACCCTTGCCGCAAATCTTGCCTACAGGATATGTGGGGAGATAATAAGTGCTGACAGTCGTCAGGTTTACCGTGGCATGGATATCGGAACAGGAAAAGACCTTGACGACTATAGAATAGGAAACAGCACTGTGCCTTATCATCTTATTGATATATGCGAGCCAGGAGAAAAATACAACTTGTTCAGATACCAAAGTGATTTTCACAAGGTTTATGAAGCCATAGTTAATAGAGGGCACATTCCAATATTGTGTGGTGGAACAGGATTGTATATAGAGGCTGTTCTAAAAGGATATTCACTTTCCCCAGTGCCTCAGAATGACAAACTAAGAGATAGTCTGGCAGGAAAGAGCTTGGAAGAACTGACAAGGATTCTCGTTGGATTAAAGGAAAAAACGGGTTCAAAAATGCACAATCGTTCAGATGTTGACACTCCACAGCGAGCGATACGTGCAATAGAGATTGAACGCTATAATATAGACAATCCAATGCCTGAGAGAGAACTACCCTCAATAGATTCACTACTCATAGGTGTGTCTGTTGATCGTGAAGAAAGACGCCGCCGCATAAGCGAAAGGTTGCGTGCGAGAATAGAGGAAGGAATGGTTGATGAAGTTAGACATCTGATGGATAGTGGTGTCTCTGCGGAGTCACTTATTTATTATGGTCTTGAATATAAATATGTTACAGAGTATGTAACGGGCAAGATTTCGTATGAAGAAATGTATTCCCGTCTGGAAATAGCCATCCATCAGTTTGCCAAACGGCAAATGACCTGGTTCCGAGGTATGGAGCGCAGAGGTTTCCATATTCATTGGATAGATGCATCAAGACCTACCGATGAGTTGGTCGATGAGATACTTGAAATAAAAAAACAGAACGATTTGAATAATTATGGAAGGGAGAAATAATAAGTGGGGCATTCTGTATTGCCCTCGTCATGGAATGACCAAGAACCCTCGTCGCAGATGGGAAAGAATAGAACGCCTGTTGCGTAGCCGCAACATAGATTTCGACTATGTCCAGAGCGAGAATGCTAAAAGTGTGGATAGGCTTGTAATGATGATGATAAACAATGGTTATAAGACCATTGTAATAGTTGGTGGAGATTCCGCACTTAACGATGCTGTCAACTGCCTTATGCAAGTCCCTAAACCTGTTAGAGACGGAATAGCTCTCGGTGTCATTCCAAATGGCATGATGAATGACTTCTCGCATTTCTGGGGTATTGACGAGGACCGTATTTCAGAGGCAATTGACTGGCTAAAGCAAAGGCGTGTGAGAAAGATAGACCTTGGTTGTATAAGATACACCAATAGTAAGCGTGAGAATTGTCATCGCTACTTCCTCAACTGTGTCAATGTAGGACTTATTGCAGCGATAATGAATCTGCGTCGTCAGACACACCATATATTCGGTTCACGCTCGCTTTCATTTCTTTTTTCTTTTATCCTTCTTGTTTTCCAGCGTATGGATTACATAATGGATATAAAAATCAATACAGACAGAATTCGCCGCAAGGTAATGACTGTATGTATCGGCAATGCTTCTGGGTATGGACAGACCCCTAATGCAGTCCCTTATAACGGACTGCTTGACGTGTCCGTTGTATATCATCCTAAAATGACCCAGCTTTTTGAGGGGATATATCTATTTGTCAAGGGAAAGTTTCTAAATCATCATAGTGTCCATCCATTCAGAACACGAGAGGTTGAGTTTACAACAGCTCAACATGCAATGGTTGGAGTTGACGGACGTCTCATGAATGGTTCTCCTGTCGGAAGCTTCCGTATAACAGTAGAGCAGGAAGTTATTAATTTTATCATTCCATCATAAAAACAAATTAAAACGATTACTACTAAAATGAAAAAAGCAATTCTGACGTTATTTTGTGCTATGACAGGCATGTCCTCCATGGCACAGCAGTTGGCGTTTCCCGAAGCAGAGGGGTATGGAAAAAATGCCTCAGGTGGACGTGGAGGAAATGTTTATTATGTAACGCGCAACGATGACTGCACAGATGACAATCTTGTTGAAGGAACACTTCGTTGGGCACTTAGAACAGGTGATGATACCCCAAGAACAATACTTTTCAAGACTTGTGGTACTATTTACCTTACGAGTCAGCTGAAGTTCGCTCACCCAAATGTAACGATAGCCGGTCAGACAGCACCAGGCGGTGGAATATGTATAGCTGGTTACAAGGTTTATGTATGTAAGCCAAATGTCATACTGCGTCATCTGCGTTTCCGTGCTGGTGACTATGCGAGCAAGAGCATGCCGTCTTTGGATGTTGAGAATACTAACAATGTAATTATCGACCATTGTTCTTTTACGTGGTCGATGGAGGAATGTCTCACTATGTATGACTGTGATTCAACTACAGTCCAGTATTGTATTATAGGAGAGGGACTATACAATTCACGTAACTCAAAAGGAGCACGTGCCTACGCAACACAGTGGGGTGGGGAGCATAGTACCATGCACCATTGCCTGATAACAAACTGTAACAACAGGACACCACGATTCAATGGAGTACGTGACAACAGTAACAATCCTGGTGATCATGACCAGTTTGTTGATTCAGAGTTCTTCAACAATGTTATTTTCAACTGGGGAAAGCCTAATTCTGTATATGGTGGAGAGTGTGATGCCACTATTAATTCTGGCAATAGTTATAATAAGGTTTATATGCGTGGCAACTTTTTCCGCCCAGGTCCTGCAACACTCCAAAATGTGAAGTCAAATCGTTATTTTGTTGAGGCATCAACTAAGAATGGTATGGGGCAATGGTTCCTTGATGGAAATAAGTTTGATGTTTCTTCACCTTTCACCCCCACAACAGCTGTATGGGCAGAAAACGTCCTTTCTCAGATAGAGGAAGACAATTATTATGGAATATCCACAGGCAATGCAGGCAGGACAATAAATGTCAAGGCTGGTACAAATGCTGACTTCCTTTTGAACAATGTCCTGTCATCGCAGGAACAGAGCAGTGGCCTGTTGGCGGAATCAGCTGATGAAGCTTTTTCAAAGGTCGTGTCATCTGCAGGAGCCTCTCTTCCACGTTATGATGAGGTTGATATTCGTCTTCTTGATGAGGCATCAGGAAATATCAATCCTCAGTATGCTGGTTATGAGGCATCTGGTTTGTTAAGCCGTGCAATGGGAATCATCAACTCCCCTTCTGACATTACACTCGCTCGTCATGATGTATTTATTGCAGTAAGAGAGTCTGACACAGGAGAAAAACAAAATGTTGAGGCTACAGAATGGCCATATCTTGGACTTGAGGATGGTGAGAAGGGCTTTACGGACACCGATTCTGATGGACTTCCAGATGCTTACGAGGAAGAGATAGGACTTGATCCAAGCAATCCTTTGGATGGTGCAAACATTGGTGTCGATGGCTATTCCAATTTAGAGCTATTCCTTAATGGAGTTGCAGACGGCAGTATTGACAAGGCTAAGTATGAGGACAAGGACATTTCGTCAATTCCCTCTGTCTTGCCAGATACATCGGATGCAGTGCATGAGACGGTTTATGGTGTAAATGGTGCCATAATCCAAGGACTCAAATCAGGCATTGGCATAGTGCGCCAGACAACGTCAGACGGTAGGACAAGAGTTAATAAAGTGCTGATGTCTCCCCGACGTTAGTTGAATAATGATATAATTTTTATTTTATTGCTAAAAAATGCCCAGTATGATAAATATAGGGCATTTTTTTTTTGATGTAACAATAAAAATTAGTAACTTTGAACGGCATAAATAACATATATACCTAAACAGTAATTCTATCTAATAAACATAAATAAGCATGAGTTATCTACGATTCGAAAAGGCTCTGATGACCAATCTGGAGGAATCACTACCGAAGGAATTGCTTCGCACCAATCGTTCGGGAGCTTATTCTTGTTCCACAATTGTTGACTGCAACACGCGAAAGTATCACGGTTTGTTCGTTATTCCGATACCGGAACTTGACGACGAAAACCATGTGCTGCTTTCCTCACTCGACACGACAGTAGTGCAGCATGGTGCAGAATTCAATCTGGGACTCCATAAGTATCAGGGCAACAACTACAGTCCTAAAGGCCATAAGTACATACGTGAATTTGATTGCGACAAAGTGCCTACGACGATTTACCGTGTAGGTGGTGTACTTCTCAAGAAGGAGTTCATTTTCCAGGCTTACGAAATGAGACTTCTAATCCGCTACACACTTGTTGATGCGCATTCTGCCACTACATTACGTTTCAGACCATTTCTCGCATTCCGCAGTGTGCGACAGTTTACACATGAAAATTCCACAGCATCGAGGGAATATACCGAGGTGCCTGGTGGAATAAGAACTTGTATGTATGCAGGCTATCCTGATTTGTATATGCAGTTCTCAAAGGAAAACCGCTTTGTTTTCCAGCCAGACTGGTATAGAGGGGTAGAGTATCCAAAAGAGCAGGAAAGAGGATATGCCTCTAACGAGGACCTTTATGTTCCGGGCTATTTTGAGATGGACATAAAGAAAGGTGAGAGCATTGTGTTCGCCGCTTCCATAAGTGAGGCGAAAACATCTACGCTTGGCAAGCTTTTTGACAAGGAGGTGAGCCTGCGCTCTCCACGCGACAATTTCTTCCATTGCCTTGTTAATGCAGCACATCAGTTCCATTACCGCACTAAGAATGACGAGAGGTATATCATTGCGGGATATCCATGGTTCAAGTGCCGAGCACGTGACACGTTTGTCTCTTTGCCTGGACTGACCCTCTCCATTGAAGAACAAGACTATTTTGAACTTGTCATGAAGACTGCTGAACGTGAGTTGCGAGATTTCATGCAAGGTAACCCTCAGACTGGCAAGATGGCGGAGATAGAACAGCCAGATGTTCCCCTATGGGCAATATGGGCAATACAGCAATATGCCAAAGAGGCGGGTAAGGACAAGTGTATTGAGATGTATGGCAAGTTGGTTGCTGACATACTTGATTATATCATAGACGGTAACCATCCTAATCTGACACTTGACGATAATGGTCTTCTGCATACCGATGGGAAGGACAAAGCAGTAACATGGATGAATTCAACAGCCAACGGACGTCCCGTCGTCCCCCGAACTGGATACATAGTAGAGTTCAATGCTCTGTGGTATAATGCACTCCGTTTCGCTGCAACGCTGACAACAGATGCCAAGCGTGTGTCGCAATTGGAAGAATTGGCAGAAAAGGCAAAGGTATCATTCGTAGAGACGTTCCTCAATGAGTATGGATATCTGTTTGACTATGTTGACGGCAATATGATGGATTGGAGTGTCAGGCCAAACATGATATTCGCAGTGGCTCTTGACTATTCTCCGTTGTCTCAGCCACAGAAGAAGAGTGTTCTTGATATTTGCACCAGAGAACTTCTCACTCCAAAGGGACTTCGTTCCCTTTCTCCAAAGAGTGGAGGATACAATCCTATTTATGTCGGACCTCAGACCCAGCGAGACTATGCATATCATCAAGGAACAGCATGGCCTTGGCTTGGAGGCTTCTACATGGAGGCTTGTCTCAGGCTATACAAGCGTACAAGGCTTAGCTTCATAGAAAGACAGATGGTAGGCTTTGAAGATGAGATGAGCTATCACTGCCTTGGAACCATAAGTGAGCTGTTTGATGGCAACCCGCCATTCTACGGCAGAGGTGCTACGTCCTTTGCCATGAATGTAGGGCAGATTCTGAGAATGCTCGAACTGCTTGAGAAATACCAATACCAGTACTAAAGACAAGACCTAAAATACCAAAAATCTAAGCAAATGAAAGTATTAATGTTTGGATGGGAGTATCCGCCACATGTATTTGGCGGACTCGCCACGGCCAATTACGGTATATCTGAGGGCTTGCACGCACAGGGCGACATAGACATTACTCTTTGTCTGCCTAAACCATGGGGTGATGAAAGCCAGAATGCCGCAAGGATAATTGCCATGAATGCAGTCCCTATAGCATGGAGGGATGTCAGCCATGACTATGTGCGCTCGAGAGTTGGCAATATTATGTCGCCTGACCTTTATTTCCAGTTGCGTGACCATATTTACGCTGATTTCAACTATATGAATGTCAACGATCTTGGCTGTATGGAGTTTGCTGGTGGATATCCACAGAATCTCCATGAGGAGATTAACAATTACTCTGTCATAGCTGGAGTCGTGGCGCGTCAGCAGGATTTTGACATCATACATGCTCACGACTGGCTTACATACCCGGCAGGCATCCATGCAAAGAATGTTAGCGGAAAGCCATTGTGCATCCATGTTCACGCAACAGACTTTGACAGGTCAAGAGGCAAGGTTAATCCCACAGTCTATGGCATTGAGAAGGATGGAATGGATAATGCTGACTGTATAATGTGTGTGTCTGAACTAACGCGCCAGACAGTAATCAACCATTATCATCAGGACCCGCGTAAATGTTTTACAGTACACAATGCTGTTTATCCGTTGCGTCAGGAACTTCAGGATATTCCCCGCCCTGACCATACAGGTAAGGATAAGATTGTAACGTTTCTTGGTCGTATCACAATGCAGAAAGGACCAGAGTACTTTGTTGAGGCAGCAAATATGGTGCTTCATCGCACTCGTAATGTTCGTTTCTGCATGGCTGGTTCTGGTGACATGATGGATCAGATGATATATCTTGCTGCTGAGCGTGGCATTGCAGACCGTTTCCATTTCCCTGGTTTCATGCGTGGAAAACAGGTATATGAGTGCCTCAAGGATTCCGATGTCTATGTCATGCCATCTGTAAGTGAGCCTTTCGGCATCTCGCCGCTTGAGGCTATGCAATGTGGAACACCGTCAATCATTTCCAAGCAGAGCGGATGCGCTGAGATACTTACAAATTGTATCAAGGTTGATTATTGGGATATCCATGCACTTGCTGATGCCATATATTCTATTTGTCATAATGACAGTCTTTTCCACTATCTTCAGGATGAGGGAAAGAAAGAGGTTGACCAGATTACATGGGAGAAGGTAGGAGCCTGGATAAGGGAACTGTACATGAGAACATTGGGGTGGTAGCCCTCTCTGGTTTCCCTTTTAGAGGGAGGACACATGATTAGTGACATTATTATTGACAATTTACGAACAACTTTGACCCCAGCCCCTGTAGGTCATTCTCCTTTCTGGAGGAGTGAGGTGGGGCTTCAAGACTTATGAAAACCATTTGTTTATATTTTGAGATACATCAGATAATTCATCTCAAACGCTACCGTTTCTTTGATATCGGTACTGATCATTATTATTATGACGACTATGAGAATGAGCGCTCAATATCTGACATAGCAGAGCGTTCATATATGCCAGCTCTCACATGTCTTCTTGACATGATTAAGGAGAACGGAAAATTCTTCAAGGTGGCTTTTTCCATATCTGGAGTCGGAATGGAGCAGCTTGAGATGCATGCGCCTCAAGTTATTGAGAAACTTCAGGAATTGAATGAGACAGGGTGTGTGGAGTTCCTTGCAGAACCTTATTCACATGGCCTTGCTGCCCTTGCCAACGAGGAGAGTTTTGCTGCAGATGTACGCAAGCAGGCTGTCAAGATGAAGGAATATTTTGGCAAGGAACCATCCGTGCTAAGAAACTCATCGCTTATCTACAGCGATGACATAGGACTTCAGGCTGCCCAACTTGGTTTCAAGGGTATGCTTACAGAGGGTGCAAAACATGTGCTTGGTTGGAAATCTCCTCATTATGTTTATAATTGTGCCCTTGCTCCCAACCTCAAGCTGCTGCTTCGCGATGTAAACCTAAGTGATGATATCAGCCTTCGTTTCAACGACAGCGACTGGGATGGCTATCCTCTTTTTGCGGACAGCTATGTAGATCGTATAGCCTCTCTTCCAGATGAGGAGCAGATCATAAATATCTTTATGGAACTCTCTGCACTTGGCATAGCGCAGCCTTTGTCAAGTAACATCCTTGAGTTCTTACACGCTATTCCTGCATGTGCAAAGCAAAGGGGCATAACATTCTCCACACCTACCGAGATTTGCCAGAAGATGAAGAGTGTAAGTCCCCTTGATGTGCCTGACACTCTCAGCTGGGTTGATGAGGAGAGGGATGTTAGTTCATGGCTTGGCAATCCTATGCAGCGAGAGGCTTTCAACAAGCTTTATAGCGTTGCTGACCGTGTACGCATAGCCAATGACCCGCGCATTAATCAGGATTGGGACTATCTGCAGGCAAGCAATAATTTCCGCTTCATGACTACTAAGGCTAACAATGTTGGACTTGACAGAGGTATTTATACCACTCCTTTTGATGCCTTTACAAATTATATGAATATCCTTGGCGACTTCATCAACCGTGTAAACGCACTTTATCCTGAAGAGATTGATAACGATGAGCTAAACTCACTTCTCACAACTATCCGCAATCAGGATGGGGAGATTGAGATGAAGGAAAAGGAGATAATACGCCTCCAGAACAAGATAGAGAAGATAGAGACAGAGAGTGATAAATTGCGCGCAAAGCTTGAGAAACAAGCTACTAAGAAACCTGTTACTAAGAAACCAGCTGCAAGAAAGACCGTAGCTAAGAAATCAGTTGACGAAAAGGCGTAGAGATTATCTATACATTAAGGACTTAGGTGGTTAAGAATGACACCTAAGTCCTTTTTTTCCTTCATCCATAATGTTAAGCGATAAATATTGAAAATGTTTGCAAGTCTGATAAGGTTAATAACCTATCGACCGACAGATTAATAACCTATCGGTCGATAGGTTATTAATCTTATCGGCAACGCAACCGACATAATTACACATGAAATAGTATTCTATTGCTGTTTTCATGGGTATAGCCAGTTTTGTATGATTCTTTTTCCTTCGGGTGTCAGTACACTCTCTGGATGGAACTGTATGCCGTGTATGTCGAGGTGCTTGTGCCTCAAAGCCATGATATTGCCGTCATCAGACACAGCCGTAATGTCAAGGCATTCCGGGAATGATGTTTTTGATATAACCCAACTGTGATATCTGCCTATTGTAATCCTCTTTGGCATACCATTGAAGATGTAGTCGTTGCCATATTGAGTACATTCCGTAGCCACACCGTGGTAAACGTCAGGAAGATTCTCAAGTCTTCCTCCGAAGACCTCTCCAATGGCCTGATGACCAAGACACACTCCGAGTATAGGCTTGTGTCCGGAATACGCCTTTATGACATCGGTGAGCAGTCCCGCTTCCGATGGTATTCCAGGTCCAGGGCTGAGTATTATCTTGTCAAATGGCTTGAGTTGGTTCAATGTGAACTGGTCATTACGAATGACAGTCACCCTTGCACCCAGTTCCTTAACCATGTGTGAGAGGTTATATGTAAATGAATCGTAATTGTCAATTATAACTATGTTACTCATTTTCAATCTTTTTTATTGCTTTTACCAATGCCCCCAATTTATTTCCACACTCTTCAAGTTCGTACTGGTCGTTGCTTTTTGCCACAATTCCGCTGCCAGCCTGAAACCATAGTTCTCCATTGCGACTGATGAACGTCCTTATCACAATAGCTTGGTTCAAATCCCCATCAAGCCCTATGAATCCTATACATCCACCATAAGCCCCCCTGTTGTGTGGCTCTAATTCGCTGATTATTTGCATGGCTCTCACCTTTGGAGCACCGCTCAGTGTTCCAGCTGGGAACGTGTCTATGAATGCCTTTATTCTGTCAGCATCTTTTTCAAGTGTACCGCTGACACGACTTACGAGATGTATCACATGGCTGTAGAATTGCATGTCTTTGTAGAATTCCACATGCACGTCATGGCAGTTACGGCTAAGGTCGTTGCGTGCAAGATCCACGAGCATGACGTGCTCTGCATTCTCTTTTGGGTCATTTCGCAGGAACTCAGCATTCTTCCTGTCTTGTTCTATATCACCAGTTCTTTTTGTTGTTCCGGCTATAGGGTCTATGATAGACTTGTCGCCCTTTATTCTGTTGTGTGTTTCCGGACTTGAGCCGAATATGCGGAAACCACCGAAGTCGAAATAGAAAAGATATGGACTTGGGTTAATGCTTCTCAGTTCTCTGTAGAGTCTGAAATCATCACCCTCATATTTCTGTATGAAGCGTCTGCTTATGACAATCTGGAACACATCCCCTCTCATGCAGTGTGCCACGCACTTTCTGATGTTAGCCTTGTGTTCCTCATCTGTCAGCGTGGAAGTAGGACATCCTACAGCCTTGAAACTAAAAGGCTTTACATCCTGTCTGTTTATGGCTTTCTCTATGTCGATTATCTCATGTCCGTCATCATTGCCATCGGACAGCGTGGCAATGGTAAGCGTGTTGTTGAAGTGGTCAAATACAATAATGTCGCTGTACATTATATACATGATATCCGGAGCATCGTTCCTGTCCATTTTAGTGTCCTTTACAGGTATATCCTCGAAATATCTCACAGCGTTGAATGAAGTGTATCCGTATAGTCCGAAATATTCAGCACCTTCACCAGTAACTTTGAACCGGCTAATGAATCTGCTGATGGCATCGGCTACAGATTGTTTTGCTTCACCTTTCTTCTCATTCTCCACTTCTTTCCTCTCGTGGCTACCATCGGGAAAGGAACAATCTATCATTCCATGACCAATTTTTAAACTTGCAATGGGTTTTATGCCTATGAACGACCTGCTGTTGTCGTTCCCGTGATAGTCGGAACTCTCAAGGAGAGCACTCTGTGGGTATATGTCTCTAAGCCGCATGTACACCCCAACGGGTGTGTAGAGGTCTCCCAGAAGTGTGCGGCATTTAGTAGTGTATGTAAAAGTCTTCATGTCAGAACCCTCCATATTCCTTTGCCATTTCCTTGTTGTCAAGATAAGTCTGCACGTCCTTGTCGCCTCTTCCGCTTACGGTGAGCACCACTATGTCTGATGGCTTGAAACAAATCTTGCTGAGTGCAGCTATGGCGTGGGCACTCTCTATAGCGGGTATTATTCCCTCCAGTCTGGTGAGTTCGTATCCAGCGTAGATAGCCTCATCGTCATTTATGGCAAGAACATGTGTCCTTCCCTCTTGTGCCAGTTGTGCGTGCATAGGACCAATGCCTGGATAGTCAAGACCGGCACTTATGGTGAAAGCTTCCTCTATCTGCCCATCTTCAGTCTGCATCACAAGTGTTCTGGCTCCGTGTATTATGCCCTCCGTACCGCAGTGCATTGTAGCAGCTGTGCGATTAGTGTTCACACCGCTTCCTCCTGCCTCTGCAAGATATATCTTTACCCTTTCATCGTCAACATAGTTGTATATTGTGCCGGCAGCATTTGAACCTCCACCTACACATGCCACGAGATAGTCTGGATAGTTGCGTCCTGTCTTCTCTTCCAGTTGCCACTTCAGTTCTTCAGATATGATGCTTTGCATCCTTGCAACGATGTCAGGGTAGGGATGAGGTCCCATCGTAGAGCCTACGATGTAGAATGTGTCTTTTGGGTGGCAGCACCAGTCGCGTATAGCTTCCGAGCAAGCGTCGCTCAGAGTCATGTTTCCTGTTGTAACAGGATGTACAGTTGCACCGAGCATCTTCATGCGTTCCACATTGGTGTGCTGGCGTTCTACGTCTGTCTTGCCCATGAATATTTCACACTTCATGTTCATCAATGCGCACACAGTAGCTGTTGCCACACCATGTTGTCCGGCTCCCGTCTCGGCTATGATGCGTGTCTTCCCCATTCTCTTAGCCATTAGAATCTGACCTACGGTATTGTTTATCTTATGTGCTCCCGTATGGTTTAGATCCTCTCTTTTCAAGAATAGTCTGCATCCATATTTCTCGCTCATGCGTCTTGCATGGTACAGAGGAGAGGGGCGCCCTACATAGTCCCTCAGTAGATTGTGATATTCGCTTTTGAACGTCTCGTCTTCTAAAATGTTGAGATATGATTCCTGTAGGTCTGTGACACATTTGTATAATATTTCAGGAACGTATGCACCTCCGAATTTTCCGAAGAATCCATTTACAGGTTGGTTTTTACTGCTCATAATGTATTTCTTGACTTTTATTATTATAGTTAAGAATCTGGAGTCAGCCTTTTTCAAGAGCCTCATAAAGATTGTCAATTGCTTTTTCAGCATCTCCATTGCTGTCGTTCAGCAGAGTAACGAACTTGCTTCCGATTATGGCACCGGCGGCATTTGCATTGGCACTGTCAAGCGTCTGCTTGTTGCTTATGCCGAATCCTATCATCCTTGGATTTCTCAGATTCATGGAGTTGATGTGTCTGAAGTAATCCTGTTTAGCCTCATCGAAACACTTTTGTGCGCCAGTTATGCTTGCAGAACTAACCATATAGATGAAACCGTCTGTGTTGTTGTCTATAAAACGTATTCTGTCATCGCTTGTTTCAGGAGTAATCATCATTATTACCCTTAAGTCATATCTGTCGGCTACGGGTTTCACGTCATCTATATAATCCTTGAAAGGCAAGTCTGGGATTATCATTCCGCTTACGCCACATTCCACACAGCTCTTGCAGAACTCCTCGATACCATAATGCATAATAACATTGAGGTACCCCATCATGACGAGTGGTATTCTAACCTTCCCCTTTATCTCCTTAAGTTGTTGGAAGAGGAGACGGAGTGTCATTCCGTTTTTCAAAGCCACCGTTCCTGCACTCTGTATGACAGGACCATCGGCAAGAGGATCGCTGAATGGTATTCCAACCTCTATCATGTCAATGCCTCTTTCCTGTAGTGTCAGTATCACGTTGCCTGTTCCTTCAAGTGTAGGACAACCTGCACAGAAATACAGCGACAGCAGCTTTCTGTTCTTGTTCTCATTGAACAATTTGTTTATTCTATTCATTTCTTATCTTTCTTATGAAGAGTTTTAACTTTTCAATATCCTTTATACCTGGTTCAGTCTCAAACTTGCTGTTCAGATCTATGCCTGCCATCATAGGATGACGGAATGCCTTTACATTGTCTATGTCTTCCGGACCAATACCTCCACTCAGTAGGAAGGGTGTATTCCCGTCATATGCCTCCAGTACTGACCAGTCAAAATGTTTTCCACTTCCTCCGGATGTAGCGCATTTGGTATCAAACAGCAGATAGTCCACACTTCCCTCATACTCCTTGTATCTCATTACATCTTCTTTTGAAGATATGCTGATAGCCTTTATTATTTTCAAGCCAGGATGTATGTCCGGTTCTATGGTACGCCTCAGGTTTTCAATCATTATCCTACTTTCATTACCATGCAGCTGCACCATGTCAAGATGGAAATTAACGACCATTGTAACAATGGTTTGAGGCATGTCATCAACAAACACGCCAACTCGTTTGCTGATGTTATCTTTGTCGTTCCTGCTCAAGCTCGAAGGCGCATAGTCAGGAATAATCCCGGCAAGACTGCTGTACATACTTACAAACCTTGGGCTGTCTTTATGGAATATAAGTCCTATCCAGTCTGCTCCTGCTTCCTCGGCAGCCTTTATGTTGTCGGCATTGCGCATGCCACATACTTTTATAATCATATCTTATAGGTTGTTAATTAATGATAGTAGTTCCCTGCCTGGGTGTTCTTTCTTCATGAATGTCTCACCAATGAGGAAACCGTTGAATCCCACCTTGCGCAATTCCCTTATCGTTTCAGGATTGCTTATGCCACTCTCACTTACTTTAACTGTATCCTGCGCAAGAGCCTCGCACAGCATGAACGAGTTCTCTACATCTGTAGTGAATGTTCCGAGGTTTCGATTGTTGATTCCGCACATGTCTGGTTCCTGTTCTGAATAATCCAGCTCTTCACGGGAATGCATTTCAAGAAGCACCTCCATTCCAAGTTCGTGGGATGTGTGCATCAGAGTGCGGCATTCGTCAATGGACAGGCAGGCAGCAATGAGCAGGACAGCTGATGCTCCTGCATGTCTTGCCATGAAAAGCTGATACTCGTCAATGATGAAGTTTTTGTAGAGGATTGGGATGGTGACTCCCGACATCCTTGCAATCTGTATATGTTCATCATACCCACCGAAATACTTATTGTCTGTTAATATACTGATGGCAGCAGCTCCGTTATTCTGATAGCTTAACGGAATGTCGTCAGCTCTGCCTTCCTGCTTTATCCATCCTTTTGACGGAGACTTGCGCTTGAATTCGGCTATGATGCCTGTGGGTGACGCCATAATCGACTCTCGCATAGACGGGCAAGCCACGTCCAAATCCTTCTCTGCTATGGAGTAGAGTTGCTTAGGCGGCAGGAACTTTTTTGATTCTTCTACCTCTCTACGTTTATTTGCAATTATATCGTCAAGAATATCTTTCATTCTGTGTAGTGTCATGAGTTCAGTTCAACGAATTTTTTGAATGTATTGAGAGCATTACCGCTGTCAATGCTTTCCCTGGCAATTTCTATACACTCGTCAATGCTCTTTCTTCCTTTCTCCATTACCTGTATTCCGAATGCAGCATTGGCAAGGACAATGTTCTTCTGTGCTGGCAAAGCTCTGTTCTCAAGAACGCTGTCGAATATTTCCTTTGCCTCTTTCTCTGTAGCACCTGCTACCAGTTCCTCTGGTTTTGCTGTTTCAAATCCTAAGTCAGAAGGATTGAAAATACGCTCATAGTTGTTGGTAGTCACCTTGAAGTCACCGGTAAGGCTAATCTCGTCATATCCATCTATACTGTTTACAATGCCGTAATCGATACCTATCCTTTGATATACCTGGCTGTACAGTCTCATCTGATTAAGATTTGCCACTCCCAACAGCTGTGCTTGTGGCTGTGATGGGTTGACGATGGGACCGAGCAGATTGAAAACAGTTGGAAACTGCAAAGCCTTCCTAATAGGCCCGACGAATTTCATAGCCTTGGCGAATAGCTGTGCATGCAGATATACTATTCCTGCCTCGTTGATGCTTCTGTTAAGAATGTCAATGTCGGCAGAGAATTTGACCCCATGTTCGGCTATTACGTTGGATGCCCCACTCACAGATGTGGCGGAATAGTTGCCGTGTTTCGCCACCTTGTATCCTGCTCCTGCAATTACGAAGCAAGATGTCGTAGATATGTTGAATGTGTTCTTTCTGTCTCCACCTGTTCCCACGACGTCAATATACCGGTCGCAGTCAAGAATGGCAGGTACGCCAGTCTCCAGTATGCCGTCTCTGAATCCAAGCAGTTCTTCAACGCTCACACCTCTCATCTGAAGACATGTGAGTAGTGCTGTTATCTGTTCCTCTGGAATCTCCTCTCTTGTGATTGAAACAAGAATATTCTTGGTTTCCTCTCTTGTCAGCTCTTCGTGATTCAGCATCCTGTTAAGGATTTCTTTCATTTCCATATCCATTCTATGTTTTGTTGTCTTATTGATTCAAATTCATTCTTTACGTTAGGACTCTTTCTAAGATAAGCGGCATTGATAATGCTCTGGCATTTGCCTCCTTTTAAAAGAGTAAAAGCCTGTCGTAAGAACGGCAGGCCTTTATGTTTATGCATATATAATAGTGCAGACATGGCTTCGTAACTCACGACTATTCTAACATCTTGAGAAATACCACCACCATGCATTTAGCTTATATATGTTTCTATTCATATTTTTCTTGTTGTTTAATGTTGCAAAATTACATTATTTATTTCTAATCTGCAAACAAATTGCAACCATTTTTGTCAAATTATGCGAATAATGGATAATTTCTTAATAAATATATGCTTTTTGTTGCTGTTTTAATTAGAACTTCCATATAGCTCCTCCAACAATCCATGCACCAGGCTGTCTCACATTTCCATAGTCCACATAGTCCTTGTCAAAAATGTTGTTAGCCTCCACATATATATTATAATGTGTGTCGTTCCATGAAAGTTTGGTATCCCATACGGAATATGGGGCATAATTCTCTGTATAACCATATGTGTTTGTGAACGAGCCAGTCCTTTCCTGGAATCTGTAAGCGATATACATGTCAAGTTTCCCAACCAAATGCATGTCGATACTTCCTACAAGCTTATGTCGCAGATACTCCAGGGCATATAGTGACTGAAGATTGCTTTCAAGGTCTTTGTCCTGATCTATATAGCTGTATGCTACACTTAGCGACTTAAACAGCTTCTGTGCAGGCATGAGCTGAGACAGATTCAGCCTACCTGATAGTTCCATGCCGAGTGAGTTCACTATCGTATGGTTCACACTTTCCCATTCCAGTTCTTCTGCCGTAGTATCCATAATCCAGTCAATCATGTTCTTTCCATGATGGTAGTAAACACTCATTCTGCAATCTATGCCCTTGCTCTCGTATCTTACACCACCCTCAATTGCCTGCATCTCTTCCGGCTTGAGATATTTGTCAGCCTTATGGCCGCCAACGCTGTAGTACAACTCTGTGAATGAAGGCATCCTGAGTGATGTGTTGTAAGAAGCATAGAATTTTATGTTATTGCCTACTCTGTAGCTCGCATCTATGCCGGGATATATCTTGAAAGGCATCTCGTTCCATGTGTTCCTGATGGCAATCAGACCACCCGACACGGTAAGTCGTTTGTAGATGATGTTATGCTCTATGCTAAGGCTGATGTTCGAACGGTTCAGTCCTAATGTATAATCTCTGTTGGTACCATGGATATGTTTCGGAGTTGAGAGTGGCTCACCAAGGTTTCCACTAACCAAATCTTCGTTTCTGAATTCCGCACCTATGGCTGTACGTCCCAGCACCCAGTCAAAATAGCTGTTGAGGTTTATGCCAGTGACATCCGTCCTATGGTAGTTGAAAGGAACTTTCTCCTCCGACCCTCTTATTAGTTCGAATCTGTCTTCACTCCTATTCCAATATAAAGCAGGCTTGATATGCAGGCCACCACATGTTACTTCAGTCTGGATGGCAGAGAAGATTTTTGTTGTACGTTCAAACTGGTCGTCATACTTGGCACTGTAGAAAGTGTTAGAACCATATCCTTTCGCACTTAGTCCAGCATGCCACCTTACAATAAGGTTTGTGTTGTTATACTCTCCTTGATAGAATAGTTTTGAACCCTCATAGTCAGAATTGAGTAGTCCATTCTGGCTGCGACTGTAACCGTCACTCCTCGTGTAGCTTCCAGAGACTTGGTTGTTCCATCTCCCATCTCTGACATTGCCTCTTGCAGCAGCTGAAAAATATCCGAATGAGCCACCTTCTAAGCGAACCTCACCACTGGAGTCTTTCTCTTTTCGAGTCACAATGTTAATGGCTCCAACCAACGATGACGTTCCATATATCCTGCCAGCTGGACCTTCTAGAATCTCAATTCTCTCAATCTCGCTGATGTCAACAGGAAAGTCAAAGGCATTGTGACCAGTCTGAGGGTCGCAGATGTTAATGCCGTTAAGTAGGATAGTGACTTGCTCATTGGTTCCTCCTCTCATGCTGACATCTGTCTGAGCACCTATGGGACCTCGTTGCCGAACATCTACACCAACGGCATATTTCAGCAAGTCGTTAACACTTTGTACCGCCGCAGCCTGAATGTCGCTGCGATTCAGTACAGTTACCATTCTCGCCGCTTGGCCAATGCCAAGCGGAGCGCGTGATGTGGTCACCTCCACATCATCCATCACAATCCCTGTCATCTCTTCGTGAGTGGAATCAGCCTTCTCCAACTCTACGCTAAGACTCGATGCCGCAGCATGGCTTAGAGTGGAGACGCTAAGTACACTTACTATGACCTCATGTCCGAGACAAGCGAAAAGTGAATACCCTTTGTTCGAAAAATGTTTGAACACCAAGGGGGTGCGCTTGTTAAATAATGATTTGTACATAAAATAAATAAAAATAATGTTATGGTCTTGCGTCGTTTGGTAGCGCAAAACGACTGCAAAGGTACGAAAAAACAATCAAATTCCGCACTGTTTTATCGTTTGCTTACAAATGCTGACTTATGTCATGATTACGAATATACCATCGCTGCCCTGCTATAATAAATCAGGTTTCGCAAGTTAAAACTTGCTCTAAGGAGTTTCCATGAGATTTGCGAAAAAACAAGTTGACAAGTCAACAAGTTATTTGTTGTACTGGTTATTGACAAATTCAAACAAGAAGAGTTGCAACTCGTTGACTTGTCAACTCTTTATTGACGGCATGTCGAAACATGCGAAACTTAGGTAAAAAAATAATTATGTTTAGTTATAATAATACCGCTACTTCATCGTTATAAGAATAGACTAATTTTTAAACCGATGCCTATGAAGTATTTTACACCTAACGAATTAAATCCGTCAGAAAAAACATTGGATATCATTCGTCAGATAGCCCATACGTATAGAGCTATCAGAATGGAAAACATTACTAAAACTTACTGCCTAAACTGACAATGCATACATTAGTATCCCCATCATTACTCGCAGCTGACTTTCTTAATTTAGATAGTGAGATAGAGATGATAAACAAGAGTGAGGCAGACTGGCTTCACCTTGATGTTATGGATGGTGTCTTTGTGCCGAATATCTCATTTGGCTTTCCTGTCATTGAGGCAGTGGCGAGAAAGTGTGTCAAACCTCTTGACGTGCATTTCATGATAGAGCGTCCGGAAAGATATGTCCAGCGTACAGCTGACCTTGGAGCCATGATGATGAATGTTCATTATGAGGCTTGTATGCATCTACACCGTACTGTCCAGGAAATACATTCGGCAGGGATGAAGGCAGGCGTGACACTCAACCCCACGACTCCTGTCTCTGTACTGGAGGATATTATTGCAGATGTTGATATGGTGTTGCTTATGAGTGTCAATCCTGGTTTTGGAGGACAGAAGTTTATAGAAAACACGATATCAAAGGTTGGTCGCCTCAGGGAACTTGTCGATAAGTCGGGAAGTCATGCCCTTGTGCAGGTTGACGGAGGTGTGCAGGCAGAAACAGCACCACGCCTTGTCAAGGCTGGAGTAGATGTGCTTGTGAGTGGAAGTTATGTGTTCAAGAGTACAGACCCCTATTCAACCATCAAGGCACTTCGCACACTGAGAAGATAAAGGCTTCGTCCTCTGGTGCCTGTGCAACTAAAAGAATAGGCATGTACAAACATGACAATACCGCACCTTGACTGATTCGTCAAGATGCGGTATTGATTTCTTGTATTTCAATGACCTTTTTACTCAACCTTCTATAGTTGATAAAAGGATATTTCCGATATGGTAAACTTCAGAGACAAGTTATTTTTTTCTTTTAAACCCTCCGAATTTCCTGTAAAGCTTCCATCCCAGCAGTGCTCCGTCTATAATGCCCATGCTGGAATTCACAATGCCACTTATCCTGTTCTTTTTACTGCTTGTCTTTTTCTTGCCATGAAAGATGTCGTTCCATAGCTTTCTGATGTTTCCTTCCTTTCTAAGCAGTTCCGTTTGTAGGTTCGCCTTGCGCAGCCTCACTTCCTCAAGGTTGTGGTAAACGAGAATGTCTGTTGTGTTATATTGGTCGTTATGCATGTCGTCAGCAATTATGGTGATAATTCATATACCTATTTCAGAAGCAGTCCGGATAGGAAACGTACAAGAGGTCTCTCAATTAAAGATTTGTGGAATGCAAGGAACAGGAGAAGCAGTATTATGTAGAAGCATCCAACGATAATGAATGCCAATGCTTTCCCGACAATCGGCTCAAGGGCAAAAGCTGCAGAGAATGAGAAATAGATCATTGCTATTATCAACAGCAGTGATACTACTATTATTATTGATATGACTGTGGCAAGCCTTACAACCTTCTCGATGACGTCAAGTTTTAAATACTCAGTCTTGTCGCCTATATATGTCTTTATGGATTCAATAAGATTGGCAATTGATTCCACATTGTTGTCATTGGAAAACATGGTGATTCCGATTGTTTATGTTCTTGTCAAGTTAAATATCGCATGTCAGTTGCATGCATTCTGCCAATCTGTTGGCAGGTAAACTAATTAGTCGTGTCAATGGAGGGAAGGCTTCCCTCCATTGAACTCCTGGTAGCCATAACTTATTTTTGTATGGCAATACAATGCGTTAGACCAATTCGTTATACGAGTTCCTCTGCAGAATCTTTAATGTCGTCAACGAAATCGTCCATTTCCTTGCGTGTTAGCTTGATGTCGTGTTTCTTGCAGAAATCGTCAACGGCACCTGCTATTCTTGTACGGGTATCTGCACCCTTTTCTGGAGCAAGCAGCAACCCCAGAGCTGCACCTGCAATAGCACCTCCGAGGAATGCGCCAATGTAACCTAATGCTTTCATAGTCGTTGTAATTAATGTAGTTAAAAATTTGGTTGGTCACAATCCTAATATTAATATAAGGATTTGGCTCCTTGCTTCCCAATCCGTTGTCTCACTGGTCTCTTCTTGCCAGCATCCTTCTCTCATGACAGGACTGGGTAGCTTGGATATTGCAAATATATTAATAATTTCCCAATTGGCAATGCAGAAGATTGATATTTTATGTTAAAACAACGCTAATTAGTATATTTAACAAACTTTATTGGCATTATATGCGGAAATTCAAACTTATTTCGTAATTTCGCAAAACAAAAGACAGTACAACGTTCAGAATGTTTTTTCTGGGCAATGCATTAACATTTGTAGAAACACTATTATAGTATTATGAAGAAATTATCTTTTTTTGCAGCGGTTATGTGTGTGGCAATGGCGTTCACAGGCTGCAAGTCGAGTGAGAGTGCTTACAAGAAGGCCTACGACAAGGCAAAGGCAAACGAGGCTACGGAGGTTAGGACAGAGCCTGAGCAAACCTATGTGCCAGAGGTGACTCAGGTAGTGGAGACACCGGTTACACAGACACAGGTTGTTGACAATATGGACAATACACCTGTACGCCAGGAGGCTGTATCGGTCGTTGATGGAGCAGGTCTCAAGAATTTCAGCGTCGTGGTAGGCTCCTTCTCTGTTAGGGCAAATGCAGAAGGTGTTCAGCAGCGTCTTAAGAGTGCGGGCTATCAGGCACAGTTGGCATATAACCAGGAACGCAATATGTACAGGGTTGTTGCAAGCACCTTCGACAGCAAGAACGATGCAGTGAACAGCCGTAACCAGCTGCGTGCCACATATCCTGACGCATGGCTTCTATTTGCAAAATAGAAGTTGACGATGCGCATTCTATCGATAGACTTTGGACGTAAAAGGACTGGACTTGCTGTTACCGACCCTCTCCAGATTATTGCGGGAGGGTTGGCAACGGTAGCTACATCCTCGTTGTTCGATTACCTCAAGGATTATATATCCAAAGAGGAAGTGGAAAAAATAGTCATTGGGGAACCTCGTAAGCCTAATGGCGAACCCAGTGAGAACTATGAGCGGGTAAGACAGTTTGTCAACAGGTGGAAAAAGGCTGTGCCTGCAGTTCCCATAGAATATTATGACGAACGCTTTACTTCCGTTCTTGCTCATCGTGCGATGATTGACGGGGGATTGAAGAAACAGGCAAGACGCAACAAGTCACTTGTCGATGAGATTAGTGCCACCATCATATTACAGGATTATATGGAGTCGCACCGAAGGATATAAAAAAACAGACGTAAAAAGAGAAGAAAGTGATACTACCAATATATACTTACGGACAACCCGTCTTGAGAAAAGTGGCAAAGGATATTCCGACAGATTATGAAGGACTGGAATCCTTCATTCAGGATATGTATGACACTTTGGCAGATTCAGAAGGCATAGGTCTTGCAGCACCACAGGTAGGCAAAGACATAAGGGTTGTCGTCATAGACCTTGACGTAATATCTGACGACCTGCCGGAATACAAAGGGTACAAAAAGGCATTTATAAATCCGCATATAGTTGAAGCTGATGACAGCAAGACAGAAACGATGGAGGAGGGGTGTCTTAGCGTGCCTGGTATTCATGAGAAAGTGACACGTCCTACTAAGATTCGGGTAACATATCTTGACGAGAAACTTCAGGAACATGACGAATGGGTAGAAGGATATCTTGCAAGAGTAATGCAGCATGAGTTCGACCACCTTGAGGGAAAGGTTTTTACTGACCGAATCTCTCCTTTTCGCAAGCAAATCATACAAAGTAAGCTAAAGGCCATCGTCTCTGGACGCTTCCGTTGCGGCTATCGCACAAAGGCAGCTTTAAAGTGAGAAAGAAAACAACGGTATTACATACAATCTACAAGTCACTTCTCGTCATAGCTATGTTGCAAGTGCCTACCGTTCATGTGGATGCACAATATAACATTAAGAAAATGATGGAGGAGGGTAGGCGCAACCTTGACCTGGGGTATTATGTGGTTTCCATGGAATTGTTTAGAAGGATTGTGGCTTTGAAGCCAAATCTATATGAGCCATGGTTCCTGATGGGGAAATCCAAGTTTCATCTGGAGGATTATGAGGGTGCCATAGAGAATTGTACCACGGCAATAAGTCTCAATCCGTTTGTGCCAGAGGTGGCAGACTTGCGTGGTTTGAGTAATATAAGGATTGAGCAATACGAGAATGCAGCGAATGATTATTCTCTTGCCATTGAACTGCGTCCGGACAATCGTGAATATTGGTTCAACAGGGCATATTGTTACTACCAGCTTGGCAAGGATTCCATTGCCCTTGCTCAACTTAACTATATCATAAGCAGATGGCATGATTTCACACAGGCAAAGGCTATGCGACGGGAGATTCTAAGCGGTCGCAAACCAGTAATGCCTTCTCCAAAATGGAGAGATAAGTCAGAAGGAATCTATGGTGTCGGTATTGACAAGTGGAAACTACATAAGTAATAGCTATGACAATCTTCCAAAGCTTCAGACAGTCAGACGAATCACGCAAGGATGAACTTGTACGTGTTATAGAGCATTCTGTCCAGAATCTTACATTACAGGAACTGGAGGCTCTTTATTACGATATGGTAACAAAAGACTATATCAGATAACTGATATGCATACACATGACAGGCAGATATTGAGCCTTGCTGTCCCAAGCATAGTGTCCAACATAACAGTTCCACTTCTCGGACTTGCTGATGTGGCTATCGTCGGTCACATCGGTAATGCCACACATATAGGAGCCATTGCCATTGGCTCCATGATATTCAATGTGGTTTACTGGCTTTTTGGATTCCTCAGGATGGGAACAAGTGGAATGACATCCCAGTCATACGGAAGGCAGGATATGGATGGTTGCATAGACATCTTTATAAGGTCAATAATGGTTGCGATGTCCGTGGCTGTTTCATTCCTTGTCTTTCAGCTTCCACTGCGCTCTCTGGCTATATGGCTCATGCAGACACCTTCTGACATACTTCCCATGGTGAAATGCTATTTCAACATTGTTATATGGGGAGCCCCAGCTATGCTTGGACTGTATGCTGTTACTGGATGGTACGTGGGAATGCAGAATACACGCATTCCCATGCTTGTAGCTGTCTTGCAGAATGTGGTCAACGTCATGTTGAGCCTGTTCTTCGTCTTCTTTATGGATATGGGCATCATCGGTGTGGCAACAGGAACACTCGTGGCCCAGTGGAGCGGTCTCCTCCTTTCTCTTGCCCTTTTCTTCATTAATTATGCCTCTGTTGCAGGTCGTGGCACTACTAATCTGTTCAGACGTATCACAATGGCAGTAAATCGGGGGAGTGGAGTATGGAGACAGTTCTTCATGGTTAACAGAGACATCTTCCTGCGGACATTGTTCCTTGTGGCGGTTAATATGTTCTTCACTTCGGCTGGAGCCTCACAGGGAGCTATGATACTTGCGGTCAACACTTTGCTGATGGTGCTTTTTACCCTCTTCTCCTATGTCATGGATGGATTTGCCTATGCGGGAGAAGCTTTGGCTGGAAGATACTATGGAGCCAAAGATTTGTTGTCGCTTCAAACTGTTGTGAGTCGTCTGTTTCGTTGGGGACTCATAATGGTTATAGTCTTTACCCTCGTTTATGTTATTGGTGGCAGTTCTTTCCTCTCACTGCTTACAGATGACAATGAGGTCGTAAGGGCTTCCAATCCATATATATATTGGGCTTTTGCCATACCTGCCGCTGGTGTTTCGGCATTTGTTTATGACGGAATATTCATAGGGATCACAGCTACGCAAGGAATGCTTCAATCATCTTTAGTGGCTACAGTCGTGTTTTTTGTTCTTTACCTCTTGCTGTTCCCGCTTTACGGCAACCATGCCCTGTGGTTCTCTTTCATTGTCTATCTGCTCATGCGAGGATTGGTGCAGCGTTACCTGTTTCGTCATATGCCCATTTTGTAAATGAACTAAAGTTTTTTGCCTCCCTCACTTCATGAACTTTGCCATAACAAACTGTGGAACTTTCCACAACATCTTTTCTATTTTTGTGAGAGTAACATGTTTGAATCCATGTGACGAATAGACTCTTATGTCTTCTTATTGTTCTTCATTCTCCAGAAAAAGTGCCATGTTCTGAATATCGGCTCACTCAAAGCCTCGGCAGGATAATATCTCAGAAGACGAGCGTCACGATAAAGGCGCAGGAGGTTGTGCCCCAATGCCCCATGCTTAAAGCCTTTGCCGTCATAGCTGTCACGTCCCCAGACATGCCGTTCGTCATAATGTCCAAAATTGCCTCCGTTCAAGATGTCATCAAGAAGCATTTGCCCTCTCTTTGCATCCATAGGTGCAATCATCTTACCTTTTGGCATTCCCATGACCTTATGTAACACATACATCATTGCCCCTGCAAATTTCCACAATCCAAGATGCTTTAACTCACGGTCTAAGGCTATGGAATTCTTCACTCTTCGTTCTTCACTCTTCACTAAGACAAAGTAGTAATCCACGACCTGCCTCAGCCCTACACCCTCATAGAAATAATGGTGGTAAAGATGATAAAGCTGATACACGATATTGAAGGTATGTGTTGGGACTGCAACAAGACCAACATCATTAGGCAATTCCACCATATTGCTGCATTGCAAACCGGCATTCTGCTTCAACCATCTTTGCAGTCTCCTGTTATATACGAAGTTTGCCATAAAGCCGGGAGTAAAATGCAGCTCCACTGTAATGCCATTCATCGTAAGCCCTATGTGATTGAGGCTCTCGTCATCCACATTGCCATTAGTCTTCTGCACAAGCGAGCTGGCGAGGCCGCGGATCTCTTCGCGAGAGGCATTCACCCATACATCCACATCACCAGGCATTCTTATCAACGGATCAGGATACATCACGGCATTTCCTTGTCCCTTCAATATACAACAAGGAAGCCCTGCGGCCTTCACCATATTATATATAGCCACCGTAGCCTCGTTCAATACATTGTTTGACTGCTTGATTTTCTGGCTCACGGCAACCCAATGCATCAGCAGGTCAAAACTTGGCGCAGTCTGCTTTGGCAGTTTCCTGACGCCATCAAAGACAACTCCGACAAGAGTCTGCTTCTTGGCAAACTCATAAAACGCCCACCAATCGAAGTCCTTCAATGCAGACCCGTCAAGAAACTCCTTGCCCTCGTAAATGCCCAAGGAGAATTGGATAAAACGGAAATAAATATCTGTCATGCTATGTTGCAATTCGTCACCAATCATTCAGCATTTCTCTTTCAGCATGTTCCAAAGGAACAACGTATTGCCAATGATGTATCGGCGCCACATGCGCTTCGGCTCCTTGAGCAGTCGGTATAGCCACTCCAGCCCGTTACGCTGCCACCACAGCGGTGCACGCTCCACGGTGCCGGCGAAGAAATCGAACACCGCTCCGATGGTGCCCACATGACAGTGGATATTCAGTTCATCCCAATGCGAATAGGTCCACTTCTCCTGCTTCGGCGCTGTCATGCCAATCCACAGAAGGTCAGGATTCGCCTCATTGATAGCCTCCACGATAGTCCTGTTATCCTCATCCGAGAACTCCGGCTTGTATGGCGGAGAATACGTCACCACCTTCAAGTGAGGATACACCTCAGCCGCCCGCTTCACAATCAGGTCGAGCACCTTCTGCGAGCTGCCCATGAACATCACGGTTTTCTTCGCCTCCGTGGCTCCGCGGGCATCATCAGACTGCTCCTCTCTTGCCCCATGACACATGGCGCCAAGCTTCTCCAGGCGGTTCATTTCAAACTCGAAAAGATCCCATCCTGCTATACGCTCCTTGGGTAAGCTCTTCGCCTTTATCCATCGGCAGGCCTTCACTATGCTCACCCCGTCAGGAATAAGCACATCACCGTTTGTCAGCGCCTCAGCAAAGAGCGAGTCCTTGCGTGCCGTATTATAAGAATGGGCATTTATCGTGTTGATAAGCAACTTGCCCTCTGGCAGCGAGGCAAGCTCCGCCTTGCTGCCTAAAATATCTAATTTTTTTAATCGAAACATATCTGTATTAAAAATCAAATCCAAGAGTTTCCTCATCCCCACCTTCCCGAAGTCCTGCAAGTTCTTCGCAGTAGTCAGGTTGATGTAATGACAATCAAACTCCCCATTTATCAGCTTGCTATCGTGGATATACTACCCCACCATTGCAGCACCATGCACAGGTGGAAGCATATACATGACAAAAAGTATCTTCGGTTTCATAATCAAAACCTACTCAAATTCTTTCATAATATACCAATAATACCCCCTCGGATTCCTACTCACTTCCCCGACTTTTCTGTAATTCAATTTATGAATACTCACATGATCAATCAGATCCTGCCATTGCTCCTGATGGAAAGTACGCCCCAAG